>Ga0315554_1000552_pt1 | contig 22355 bp, 14 predicted proteins | sample SalMarSW160370MG_FD_202114 | JGI IMG/M metagenome (GOLD analysis project Ga0315554, IMG submission 202114) | Salt marsh sediment microbial communities from the Plum Island Ecosystem LTER, Massachusetts, United States - Salt Marsh Sediment SW1603-70 ... | reverse complement strand
TGATATTGGGAGCATTTTTACTAGCAACTTTTTGAATGAAATGAAATTAGGTATTGTATTATCTAACCTTGGTACTTCTATGGAACTAGATGGGCCGGATTTGATTGTTAACTATGATGTAGCTCCAGATGTGCCAACAAATAAAACTGTTGATGCACGCTTGGGAACCCAGTCCTGGGATCTTCCCTTAACTTTTAGAATAGGTATGGGGACTTATATACTTAATAACGATAATAATTCATTATCTGTGGAAGTAGACCTAAATGATACCCGCGACTACCAACCAAGATATAATGTAGGGAGTGAGTATACAGTGAAGCTGGTTGGAGAACAAAAAGTAAGTGTAAGAGCTGGCTACAAAGGTAATTATGATGAAGAAGGGTTAACTTTTGGTGGAGGTCTGTTTTTGAACCTGGCAAATTTTGGTTTCAAATTAGATTATGCATTTGCCGCCGTAAATAGACTGGGAAATGTTCATAGATATTCAATCAGTATTCTTTTTTGAGTAAGATATTATTAAGGAGAGGCATAATGAATAAAAATTTTATTAATCTTTGTTTTTCAATAATTATTTTATCTTTTATTATAGAATTTGTGGGCTGTAAAAAGTTAGAGTGGCCTACAGATCCACCGGTTGAAACAAGACCTGAAGTTGCAGCCATTACGCCTGAAGCAGAAAGTATTATGGTTCCGGCTGATGGAAATATTAAATTGGAATTCAATGTCAACATGGATATTGCAAGCCTTAATGAGAATGCTAAAGTTTATAAAGATAATGATACCAATGCATTAGCTGGTCAATGGGACGGTGATAATGGAATTTATACGTTCACTCCTGCAAACCCGTTCGAAGAGCTTTCGAAGTATACAGTAAAACTTAAAGGTGCTTTTAATGAGGGGGATCAGTGGGAAGGTCCGGGATTAAGAGCTGCTGATGGTATGTCAATGAAATATGAAAATACTTTTTTCTTTTCTACAGAGGGAAATTATGGAGCTTCTCCTCTTTATCTAGGGTCAGGAAATCCTGGAAATGTTGCTGAAGGCAAAACGGGCATCGGTATAGTGAAAAATTTTGAAACTACCGAGGTTGGAAGTTTTAGCCCCGATGGGTCGCTTAGTATTGAAATGAATCCTGCCGGCACTGAATTATATATTGCTAGTTTAGCAGATAACGCTGTAGGAATTTTGGAAACATCTAGTGGAAGTATCGTTTCTACTGTTCCGATGCCCGATGGAGTAGAAGAGCCCTGGTTCATCAGTTTTACTCCTGATGGATCTGAAGCATGGATCCTTTGTAGGGGAACAAATGATATTGTTGTAATCAATACTGCTTCCAGATCTGTAACTGCAACAATCCCTTTAGCTGATTATTGTCATGAAGGAGCTTTCCTGTATAAGATGGCAATAGATCATGCCGGTAAGAAAGGTTATATAAGCACTAGAACTGGTCAGTCGGTTATTGTAGTTGATATAGTAAACAAATCGGCAATAACAAGTATTGAAAATGTAGTTGAAGAAGAAGCTACCGGTGAAATTGTAATTTTACCAGACGACTCCAAAGTTCTAGTATGTAATAACTGGGCTTCACCATCATTTAGGATTATTGATCCGGCAACAAATACGGTTGAAGGTGAATTAGAATTAGGCGAAGGTGGAGATTATTATTTTACTGAAGTTGTTGATAACTACTTATATATGGCTGGAAGATGGGGCGCCTTAATCTACAAAATTGATTTGACCGATTTTTCTATTGCTGCTGAAATAAATATAGCTGACGAAGGGATAATTGACGAAATGCAGGGTATTACTGTCGATCCTGAAAAACAAGTTGTTTATGTAGTTGCAAATACTTATGAAGACGGTGCTGTATTGATTTTCAGAACTTCTGATCTTTCCTTTTTAGGCGCTATTAAGACAGGGCCTTGGAGAGATATAGTAGTTAAGAAATGAACGGCTGCATGATTATAAACTTATTTTTTAAATATACGAAGACTGCGTGCTTCATTGTGCTTTTTGTATTTGCATGCGGCTTTTTAGTGGGACAAAATAAGGGGGGCAGGTGGCAGTTTGAAAATAACGGTAATGATTCTTGTAGCTGGAATTCAAATAACCATGTTGGTTTACTATCCGGCAGCGCTGTTTATTTAAATGTAGAACCGTTAGCGGAAGGTAATTATTATTTATCTTTGGAAAACGAAAACAGCTATGGTGCTTTTCGTGCGAGTGATAATAATGATTTGGATTTCCAAAATGAAAGCCTTGCCATTTCTTTATGGGTATATCCTACTCAAGCAAATGGCAATCCGCAGTTTTTACTTATAAAAGGGGATAGAGCCGGAAACTCAAAAACAGATAATTATTCGCTTAGACTTAACACTACTGAAAATCAAAGTTACCTTGAATTTCTTACACACTTAGAATCCGGTACTTTAAGAAGTGTTACTTCTTCTTTTGTTGTTCCTAGAAATCAATGGTCGTTTGTTGCTGTATATTATGATTACCAAAATTCCAAAGTATATTTGTGGAATGATGAAACAACGGCACCTGTTGATACGTTTAATTTTACCGCTGACTTATTTCCGAATGATGATAGTCTTTTTATCGGTACTTCAGGTAAAAACGGGTTTAAAAGATTTTGGGGAAGAATTGATGACTTAAGGATTGGTTCAGATATAAACCAGATTTTATATCATGTTACTGGAGTCGAAGTTTTAAATCAAGTTGATTCTCCAGTTTCTTTCATATTGGAACAAAATTATCCTAATCCGTTCAATCCTGAAACTGCAATAAGATTTTCACTCATGGAAAAGGGTTTTACCAATCTAGATGTTTATAATTTACTCGGGGAGCATATTGCCAATTTATTACATGGTGAAATGAATGCAGGGGAGCATAAAATAAGTTTTAATGCAGGTATTCTTCCTTCAGGTATCTATTTTTATAAATTGCAGCAAGGGAGTCATTCCGATTTAAAGAAAATGATATTGATTAAATAAAAAACTTATAAATTAATCATTTAGAGAACGAATATGATTTCAAAATTTTTATCAGTCATTATTTTTTCACTTCTATTAATATTATTAAGCTTTTTTGGAGGTAATAATTCTTCTGTAAAAGTTGAAAATAAATATTTACAAATTGAATTTGATGATTCCCTTTATAGTAAAATTGTTTCAACAATTGGGAATCACAAGGTTGTGCTAAGTAATTATTCTGCTGCAGAGTATCTGATTGTTGACGGTGAAGAAATCAGTAAATTTTATTTTAAGGATTCTAAGTCCAGTCAAATAGAAAATGAATTAGGAAAAGGGGAGGAATTTGTAGTTATAGGGCTTTCAAAAAATAATATCCAAAAACAAGTTTCAGTTTCAATTTATGAAAATTTCCCAACTTCTGTATTCTACAAAGTTACTTATAAAAATATTGGATCTAATAAAGTAATAGTTAATAAATGGGTGAATAATGCATACTGTATAAAAACCGAAGAAAAACAAAAACCTTCTTTCTGGTCATATCAAGGAGCAACATATGAGGATAGAAGAGATTGGGTTCAGCCATTAAAGCAGGGATTTGAACAGGAAAATTACATGGGTATGAATGCAAGCGATTATGGTGGCGGAACACCTATAATAGACATTTGGAGTAGAGATGTTGGTATAGCTATTGGACTTGTTGAAACTACACCAAAGCTTGTAAAGCTTCCGGTTAGAATGAAGAGTGAAGAAACAGGTGTAGATATTAGTGTTGAGTTTGAAAAAGAGACCGCGCTTGAACCAGGTCAATCATATGAAACTTTTGAATCTTTTGTTAATGTTCATAAAGGTGACTACTATGCAACATTAAAGATTTTTCGGGGGGTAATGTCAAAAAAAGGTTTAGCGATGAAGAAATTCCCCAAAACTTCTTACGAGCCAATCTGGTGTGCCTGGGGTTATGAAAGGGAGTTTAAGCTAAATGATGTTTTGGGTACACTGCCTGAGGTAAAAAAATTAGGATTTAAATGGGCTGTACTTGATGATGGCTGGCAAACTGCTGAAGGGGATTGGTATTTAAATCCTGAAAAATTTCCTAATGGCGATAGCGACATGAAAGCATTTGTTGACAAAATACATGCTGCCGGACTTAAAGCAAAATTATGGTGGACACCGTTAGCTGTTGATCCGGGAACAGATTTAATAAAAGAACATCCGGATATGCTACTGCTTAATAAAAATGGTTCAACACGGGATATTACCTGGTGGGATAGCTATTATTTATGTCCGGCTTATAATAAAACACTCACTTATACAAAAAACTTGATTAATAAAATTATGAGCGTTTGGGGATTTGATGGACTAAAAATTGATGGGCAGCATCTCAATGGTGTACCGCCTTGTTATAACCCGAAACATAATCATGCCTATCCGGAAGAATCGGTTGAAAAACTTCAAGAATTCTGGAAGATGGTTTATGAAACTGCTATTAGCATAAACAAAGATGCAGTAGTCGAAATTTGTCCTTGCGGTACCAACTATTCGTTTTACAATCTACCATACATGAACCAACCAGTCGCCTCTGACCCTCTTTCCTCTTGGCAAATTAGATTAAAGGGGAAAACACTTAAAGGACTAATGGGCGAAAGCTTGCCTTACTACGGCGATCATGTTGAATTAAGTGATAAAATGAGCGATTGGGCATCTACTGTAGGAATTGGTGGCGTGATTGGCACAAAATTCGTCTGGCCTGTCGGTGTGCATAAAAATAAAGAAACTGGTGAAATAAGCCTTACGAATGAAAAAGAAAAAGAATGGAAAAAATGGGTAATTATTTATAATGAAAATATGCTTCCGAAAGGTACATATCTTGGCGAACTATATGACATTGGTTTTGATAAACCCGAGACTCATGCCGTGAGCAAAGATGGAAAAATGTATTATGCTTTTTATGCCCCTGAATGGGACGGAAATGTTGAATTACGCGGTCTTGATAATAAAACTTATACAGTCACGGATTATGTTAATAATAAAAAGCTAGGTGAAGTAACCGGACCAATATCATCATTGCCAGTAAAGTTTAGACAATCTTTGCTAATTGAATGTGAACCATTGAATTGATATATCCAAAATAAAAATTATTTGGTTCATTTTTTATTGATAGGAAATTATAAACTATCCATAATTCTCTTACGAACCTTTCAATAAATATTTACTCATCAACTGTAATTAGGAAGTCTTATGAAACGACGATCATTTCTCAAAACCACTGGAGCAATTGCACTTGGTGTAAACGCTGTTGCCAATAAAGTATTTGGATTTGTATCAGCACATAATTGGGAAAAATATGATTTTGGTAGTGGTCCGATCGTTACAGATAGACTTAACCAAGGTCCGTTCCCGATTTATGAACCTGAAGTTGTTGCTCCCAATAGTGAAGTTGTAATGACAAGTAATCCTTCCAATAAAATATTAAAAAATTTTGGAATGGGATTAACGGTATATGTATCTGGCGATATTGGACCTCCCAGAATAAAAGGTGAAAAACTTGAAAAATCTATAGAGGATTTAGTTAAACTTCCGTTTGTACAAAAAATATACCTTAGGCCTAATTGGAGAGATATTCAAAAACAATCATCTAAATTGGATTTTCCTGATTACTGGAAAATTACCTTTGATCTTTCTAAACAATATAAGAAAAGAATTGGTTTTAGGATTATGACTGAGAATCCTGATATTCCCGAATTAGGTACACCGGATTTTCTTATTAATAAAATTCCATATAACAGTTTGAAAGGCACCTGGCGCAACAGTTCTTCAGAAATTAGAAATAAAAAGGAACATAAATTCCCAAGGTATGATCATCCCGAGTATCAAAAAGCTTTTACTGAATTAAATGAATTATTAGCAGCAGAATTAAATGGCAACGCGCAGATTGAATATATGGATACATTTATGTACGGTTTTTGGGGCGAAGGGCACTCATGGCCGTTTGTTGGAAATCCTTTCCCGGATAATGTAACTGCTGAAAAAACATTTATGAAAATGTTTGATACACAACTTAAATATTGGACTAAAACTCCATTGGTTACTAACACTCAGCCTGATTTTAGTAGGGTAGGAAATTCTGAATTAGTTGATAAAACAATTAGAACTAATAACTGGCTTAGAACCGATACTATATATATTGAAAATATGCAGATCGAATCACTAAGCAATAGACCTCAATGGATTGCAACAATTTGCGAAGTCGGAATGGGAACTCTTGAAAGGCACGAAAAAGAGATGTGCGATGGTATTGGATATAATGATAATCTGATTTCCCATGTAATGGATGTTGGGGCAAACTATTGGTCAGTCTGGAATTGGCATAATATATCAGCCAGGAATATTCTGGATTATTATGAAAAATATCCCGATAGCATCAATAACTTTGCTAAAAAAATTGGTTATCGAGTTAGACCCTCATGGATATGGAGTTTTGATAAAGACGAATACCCAGGTTTAATTATGGGCTTTGTTAATGATGGAATTGCAGGTGTGCCAGGCATATTAAGAATAACCATATTCAGTGATGATGGTTCTATTAAGGTAAGTGGTTGTTTAGATCCGGGTTATCCGAAACCTATTGGAGTGCGACAGGCAATGTTTATACTGCCTAAAGGTACAGACTGGAAAGGATTAAAAGTTAAAGCCGAATTAGAAGTTAAAGGTGTGCTTTATCCTGTTGAATGGGCATGTCGTCAAAAATTAAATAATGATGGTTCATTAACACTAAATGCAAATATGTAGAGTAAAAGTATTAGAAAAATTAGTTTAATATATTTTTTAAATATTTCATGGAGTTAGAATTAGGATTATGAATAATAAAATTAACTTCTTAAAATTTTTTATAACTATTTTTTTAATATCTGCAATTTCAGCTTACTCACAAACAGAAGCAGATCAGATATTACTGAAAAATTATAGACCTCACAGTATTTATAAAGTACCTGTAAGTAATATCGATAAAGCAAAGTATCCAATCATCGATATGCATTCTCATCCTTATGCCGAAACACCCGAACAAATTGATCAATGGGTTAAAACTATGGATTTGGTTGGAATTGAGAAGACTATAATACTAACTAAGGCTCATGGATCAAAATTTGACTCAATTGTTGCTGCATATTCAAAATATCCTAATCGATTTGAACTCTGGTGTGGAATTGATTACACAGGTTACGATCAACCGGGTTTTGGTCCGAATGCAGTGACAGAATTAAAAAGATGTTTTAACGCAGGTGCAAAAGGTGTTGGTGAATTAGGTGATAAGGGGAAGGGATTATTTTACTGCGACCCTAAAGCTTATGGAATGCACATTGATGATCCGCGGCTTGATCCTGTGTGGGAAAAATGTGCAAAACTTGGAATGCCTGTAAGCATTCATGTTGGAGAACCACAATGGTTTTATGAGCCAATGGATTCAACAAACGATGGTTTGATGAATTCTTTTGACTGGCGACTTGATAATCAGAAGGGAATACTAAACTTGCAGGAAATGGTTAAAACATTAGAAAACGCTGTTGCCAAACATCCCAACACAATTTTTATAGCTTGTCATCTAGCTAATTGTAATCATGACCTTGAAGCATTAGGTCTTATGTTTGACAAATATCCAAATCTCTATGCAGATATTGCAGCCCGCTATGCTGAAAATGCACCAGTTCCTAAATATACAGCCAAGTTTTTTGAAAAATATCAGAATAGGCTTTTATACGGTACCGATATGGGTTTTGAGAAAAATATGTATAAGGTCACATTCAGAATTCTCGAATCTGAGGATGAGCACTTTTATGAAAATGAACTATTTGGATATCATTGGGCTTTATACGGGTTAGGGTTAAATGACAATGTACTATTGAAGATATATCGAAATAATGCAATAAGAATTATTGGTAAATAATTAATGCGATTGGAAAATACTTAAAAAATAGAGCACGTTTGCTTAAATTCTTTGGTGAATGAAATAATAAGATATAGAGTCACGATGAACTGAAAAATAATTTAGTTATCAAACTATTAAGATGATTTATAGTAATTATTAAACAGGTATGATAATGAAAAAAATTGCAATCTTATTCCTAATTATAATGACATTTCAGACATGTGAAAATCAAAAGCAAATTTCATATTATGAAACTGATGGTATAATTCATTTTAATAATACAGCTATAAATATGGCGATTGATAAAAATATGAAGATAAAAACTTCATATATGAAAGATGGAAAATTACTTTCAATCGTTTCGGAGCAATCTAAGCCAAATGATTATTTGGTTATAAATGCAAAAGAAGTCTACGAATTTGCTATAGAAAAAACTGAATATAATAAGATTAATAATGAATTTGGCGAAGGAAACCAATTAAGACTTTTCGGTAAATCAAAAATTATAGTTGATGAAAGTGAAATAGATATTGAGAAAATATTAACAATTGAATTATATAATAACTTTCCGAATGCAGCAATCACCTATGCGGATTATATCAATTTGTCTGATAAACTATTAAAGATCGATAAAATTGTAGGTGACTTTTATACAGTTGATCGTAAACTAATTGATCCCTCCAAAAAAAGTTACAACTTTTCGCTCTTTCAGGGTTGCGGTGTTGGGTGGGGACTTAATTACAGTAACATTAAAGTAGATTCTGTTTATTCCGCAACTAATTTTATGGGAATTATTGGTGCGCAACGCGATCCCAAAGGCGGTGGAATTCCAGTATTAGATTTATGGGGTAAAAAAATGGGGATGGCAATAGCACATATTTCCGCCAAACCTGAATTTGTAAACTTGCCAATTCATGTAATGCCCAACGGTAAAATTGAATATGCAATAGAAGAACTTTATAATCGGCAAAATGAAACCATTAGTTTAGGAAAAAATGGAAAGTATTCCACTGTAAAACATGCTGTAATTGTTCATTCATTAGATTATTTTGATGCCTTAAGAACCTATGCACAGTTTCTAAACTATCAGGGTATAAAAACATTTAAAGAAACACCTGATACTGTTCCTCAGGCTTATTGGAAAACTTGGGGTTATGAACTTAACTTCAAGCTAAGTGATATTTACGTAAAAATACCTGAGTTCAAAGAATTAGGTATAGAGATGATTGTTCTTGACGATGGCTGGTTTTCAAATTACGGTGACTGGGAACCAAACACACAAAAAGATAAATTTCCTAATGGAAGAAAAGACCTTATAAAATTTGTAGATGATATGCATAAAGAAAATTTTAAGGTTGGAATTTGGTGGTGTCCTTTAATTGCAGAGCCGCGTTCAGATGTTGCAAAGACACATCCAGATTGGTTTATGCAACAAAAAGACGGGTCCCCTTATATTATGAAGAACCCGGTTTCTTACTTCTTATGCCCAGAATATGCTCCAGTGATTAAATTTTGGGAAGAACAGATTGAAAAATTATATACAACTTTTGGTGTGGATTACGTTTATCATGATTGGGCAAATTTAATTGGAATTCCAGCATGCTACAATCCTTTACACAAACATGAATCACCTCTCTCACCCTATTGGAATTTGTCCAACGAGTATAAACATATATACAAAAAGGCACAATCTATTAAGCCTGGTTACGGCATTGAAATGTGCGAATGCGGCCGCCCGCATGACCCATATAAAATGCCTTATTATTATATCACCAATGCATCTGATGCAACTACTAAAGAGCAGGTGAGACAAAGATTAAAAGTAGAAAAAGCCCTTAATGGTTCTAAAGTATATTTTAATCCCGGTTATATACTTCCTGAACATAAAGCAGATTGGGGTTACGATCCATGCGAAATTGACGAATGTGTTGCTATGGGAGGCTACTTTGAAACATATTATACTAAGTTAACGCCTGAAAAGAAAAAGGAGTGGATAAAATGGCTTAAAATTTACAGGGAAGAACAAATTTATAAAGGGGAGTATTTAAATCTCTACGATATCGAGTTTGATAAACCAGAGGTTCATGTAACCAAAAGAAATGGTGTTTATTATTACTTTGTAGTTGGACCTTTTGATGGCGAATTGGAACTCCGCGGATTGGAAGCAAAAAAATATAATATTAGTGACCTCTATTCAAAAGAGTTTATTAAAAAAGTTGATGGGTCGTTTGCAAACATTAAATTAAAAAGTGACAGTAATATTTACTTGAAAGTTGAAGCTGTGAATTAAATTACAAACAGATTTTCTGGACTGGTCAAGTATAATGATTTTCACTTTTAAGCAGAACGACAGAAATATTAATCGTAATTAAAATAAAGATAATATAAAATAATAAATGAGCCCACCATAACAAGCTCCCAATTTAATTTATTGGGCTTTGATTTGGACAAAATTAAATATTTTTATCGAAAAAACCTTTTTTTAAATAAAAATATATTTTGAGTTAAAATAATATTTTTTATTTCACTTTTAGGTTTTTAATCATTCAGATGAAAACCTGAAAAAATGAGAGCCGATTACAGCTATTATCGCAAGATCCAACAGTATAAACTTATAAAACCTTATATAATCAAAATATAAGAAAGGTATAAAAAATTCTTGACAAGAAAAAATAAATTAAATATATTTCATAAGTAAAATAATAAAAGAAAAATTGCTGTTGTATATTGGAATCGTGAAACTATTTGGATAGTAAATACAGAAAAATCTATTCATTCGCTTTGATCTATAATTAAAAACTTTGGTAATTGTTAACTGAAATAAAAACAAAAAAACTTACCTAAATGAATAATTTATGGTTGTTTAGTAAATAATATCAAAAGGACCTTTTTATGAAAAGATACTTACTAAACTTAGTTAAAGTAATTATTTATCTAACTTTTTCTAGCAGTTTTTTATTTGGTCAAAGTAATCCTGAAAATTTATTATTAAAAAATTACCGCCCCAAAAACATTTATAATATTAAAAAATCAATAATAAAAAAAGCTAAATATCCAATCATTGATATGCATTCACATGCTTTTATTTCATCAGAAAAGGAATTGGACGAGTGGGTTCAAACAATGGATTTATTAGGTATTGAAAAAACTATTATTTTAACAAAAAGTTACGGTAGAGAATTTGATTCATTATCTTCTTTTTTCTCGAAATATCCTGAAAAATTTATACTATATTGTGGATTTGATTATATAGGATACGATAAACCCGGATTTGGACCTGCCGCTATAAAAGAATTGAATAGATGCTTTAAAGAAGGTGCCAAAGGAGTGGGTGAATTGGGCGATAAAGGCAAAGGGCTTTTTTATTGTAATCCACCGGCATGGGGAATGCACATTGATGATCCCAGGATGGATGCTTTATTAGATGAATGTGCAAAGTTGCATATGCCAATTAATGTTCATGTTGGCGAACCTCAATGGTTTTATGAGAATATGGATTCAACTAACGATGGACTTATGACTGCCTATGATTGGAGATTGGATAATCAAAAAGGTATTCTTACTCTTGATGAAGAATTAAAAACACTTGAAAATGCAGTAGCTAAACATCCCAAAACAATTTTTATTGCATGCCATTTTGCTAATCAGGTTACAGATCTCTCAAAACTTGGAAACTTATTTGACAAATATGATAACATTTATGCAGATATTGCGGCACGTTTTGCAGAGGTTGCTACTATACCCAAATATACAAAAGTATTTATGGAAAAATATAATGATAAACTATTTTATGGAACTGATATGGGAACCGACAAGGATATGTATATATTTACTTTTAGGGTACTCCAAACAACAGATGAACATTTTTATGGCATTAATCAAACAGGATATTTTTGGCCGCTTTATGGATTAGGTTTAAGCGACATAACGTTAAAAAAATTGTACACTGAGAATGCCAATAAAATACTTAATGCTAAGAAGTGATTGAATTTATCAATTCTAATAATGAATGGCCATTTGTAAAATAGAAGCAGTTGACATAAATGTTGAGGAGAACAATAATTAGAACTTAATAACTTATCTTACGCAAAACTGTCATTCTGAACGAAGTGAAGAATCTCAAGGGTTATGATTTGCACTATATTGAGATATTTTGCTTCGCTCAATATGACAAAAACATTAATTTTGCGTAACGTGAATTAATAACTATTTGTTTTTTGGCTATCCAAAATCCGAATAGATAAATATTAAAAATAGGTTTTACCAATGAAATTAATTATTAAATATTTAATCTTAACGATCTATATATCAGTTATTATAAGTCCTCTTTTATCTGCTCAAACTTCCGGTACATTTAAGGTGGAAGGTCAGATGATATGTATCGAATTCAACAATCTTTTATACAGCCGGGTTATATCCAAATTTAATGGAGAGGAAAAAATATTGGGTGACTTTTCAAATTCGGAATTCCCAATAATTAATGGTAAAGATATAACAGACTTTAAATTGAAAGATCATTCTGTCTCAGATATACAAAATAATATTGGTAAAGGAAAAGAATATACAATAATAGGTGTTTCAGGTAAATTAGAAAAAGAAATAAAAGTTATAAGATACGATGCTTTCCCAACAATGCTATTTTTCAAAGTTAAATATTCAAATTTTGGCAATTATGATATAACCATAGATGGATGGACTAACAACAATTACAAATTTATTGCAATAAAAAGAAATGATGGTAAAGCGCCTTTTTGGTCATACCAGCCAGGCTCCTATGGTTGGTCAAATGATTGGTTGCAGCAGATACACAAAGGTTTCCAGAGAAAAAATTATATGGGTATGAACTGGGTCGACTATGGCGGTGGAACGCCGGTAGTTGACATTTGGAGACAAGATGTTGGGCTGGCCGTTGGGCATACAGAATTAGTACCCAAATTAGTCTCCTTACCCACTCGAATGCCTAATGATAATTATGTAACAGTGGGAATATCATTTCATAATTCAACTATATTAAAACCAGGTGAAAGCTTTTCATCCTTTAATACATTTGTTGCAGTACATGAAAATGACTGTTTCCAAGCTTTGTCTAATTATAGAGAATTTATGGTTAAACAAGGTGTTAAATTTCGTGAACCTACAAAAGGCACTCACGAATCAATATGGTGCGGTTGGGGATACGGTGAAAAATTTTCTTTAAAAGAAATTTATAATTCCTTCCCTAAAATAAAAGAGTTAGGTCTAAAGTGGGTAGTGTTAGATTATGGATGGGAATATGGTTTAGGTGAATATATATTAGATAAAAACAAATTTCCTGCTGGTGATTCAGATATGAAAAAATTAGTCGACACAATTCATAGTATAGGAGCAAAAGCTAAACTTTGGATTAATCCTTTATCTGTAAATCCATGTAGTGATTTATTCCAAAACCATACCGAAGATTTATTATTAAATAAAGATGGTTCACCAGTCTTCATACAATTCTGGAAATCATTTTTTCTTTGCCCAGCTTCAAAGAGCGTTAAGAATAGAGTTCATGATTTTATCGTAAAAGCTTTTAGGGATTGGGGATTTGACGGCTTAAAGATAGATGGAAATAACCTTAATGGAGTGCCAGCTTGTTATAACCCCGAGCATCACCATGCATACCCTGAAGAATCTGTCGAGCAATTACCTGCTTTCTTTAAGGATATTTATGAAACTGCGCTCAGTGTTAATCCGAATGCAGTTATAGAAATTTGTCCTTGTGGAACGAACTATTCATTTTATTTGCTTCCGTATATGAATCAATCAGTCGCTTCCGATCCCAGTAATTCATGGCAAATTAGATTAAAAGGAAAAGTGCTTAGAGCATTAGGTGGAGATAAAGTAGTCTTTTATGGTGATCATGTTGAACTTAGTGATAATGGAGATGATTTTGCCTCTTCAATTGGTATCGGAGCAGTTATAGGAACAAAGTTCGCTTGGCCTGATATTCCTAACGGACCTCATGAAGGTGGCAATAGTATTTTATTGACTAAAGACAAGGATAAATTGTGGTCTAAATGGATAAATATTTTCAAAGAAAATAACCTTAGTTATGGTTCTTATTTAGGAAATTTATACGACATCGGGTATGATAGACCTGAGGCACATGTAATTCAAAAGGAAGACACTTTGTATTATGCATTTTATGCGGATGGTTTTGATGGCAAAATTGAACTTCGCGGTTTGAAGAGTAAAAGTTATAAGGTAACGGATTATGTTCATAATAAAATGCTGGGAAATGTTAAAGGTCCTATTGGAAATTTAAATGTAGCTTTTAAAAAGTACTTATTAATAAAAGCAATACCAGATTAATTTAAAAATATAACGAAATTTTATTAATCCATTTTTAATAGAGGGAAAAATAATGAAAAAGCCTAAAGTTGGATTTATTGTTTATGGTGTTCACAAAGATGGACTTAAAGATCCTATGGGTACACCTTTTATCGATGATAAATTAATTTCTACTGCAAAAGCAGCTCTGGTAAATGCCGGCTTAGAATTAGTTGAACATGATGTAATAATAGCATCAAAAAATGAAGCCAAAGAATGTCTTTCAAAATACAAGAAAAGTGATGAGTTGGATGCTATTATTTTATTTTCAGGTACATGGGTTTGGGCAGCCCATTTAATAGCTCCGATTCGTGATTTTGCTTCTACAGGAAAAGGAATTATAATCTGGACAAATCCCGGTTCACAGGGCTGGAGACCAGTTGGAGGTTTAGTCTTGCACGGGGCATTGATAGAAATTGGGATCAGCCACCGGTTTGTTTATGGAGACTATCAGGACCTAAAAGAAATTAAGAAAATTGTTTCTTATTGCAGAGCAAGCCATGAAAAGAATATTTTGAATATGAGTACAATTGGTGTTTTTGGAGGGCGTGGCATGGGGCAAACCTGTGGAGTAGCGGATCCTGCTCAATGGATGAGACTTTTTGGGGTTGATATTGATTCACGCGATACAACTGAATTGATTTCAACTGCGCAAGGAGTAACCAAAGAAGAAATTGAGAAAACAAAAAAAGATGTTCAACCATTTTTTACCGATCCAATTCCTGCTGATGAAGTTTCTGAGCGCTCTATCCGCTTATATATTGCTATAAAAAAAATAATGAAAAAAGAAGATTGGAATTTCTACACAATCCAATCTTTCCCCGGACTTGGTGATGAATATAGTGCCACTTGTTTTGCCCAGAGTATGATTTTAAATGATGGTATTGGAACATCAACATTAAGTGATTTCAATACAGCGATGACCGTTAAGCTTCTTACCGATTTAAGTAAAGAACGGGTGTATTACGGCGATTTACAGCATATAGATAAATCAAAAAAAGAAATTAAGATAATAGGTGACGGTGCATGCCCTCCTTCTCTAGCGGGAAAAGCAGGACCGGCAGGTTTTGCTGAACATGGAATTCCTACGGAAGGTAAAGCTGGAGGTCTTTCTGTGAAACTTACCTGTAAATCAGGAGAAGGAGTATTAGCCCGGTTGGGACGAAATAATGGCGTATTCGAAATGGCTGTTGTAAAATGTTCGGTTTTCGAACCTGACAAAGAAGAATTAGTGAAACGTCAGAAAGAATGCGGTATCCCGTTTTGGCCCCATGCTTTCGTTACTGTTCATTGTGATGATATGGATAAATTAGTTGAATCGTGGAATAATGAATATGCCGTGCTGGGTTATGGCGAGAATTTATATAATGAACTATTGGATTTCTGTGAGTTGACGGGAATGAAATCTATTCCTTTATAAATCTTTCAAGTATTCAAAGGAGTAAAGTTTTTTTATGAAGCAAACATTTAAATACGGTCCCTGGTATGTTGAATATACTCCGGAAGATGGTGCAAGATTAGATCATTTATGTTATAATGATTTTGACCTGGTTACTATTGAGCCAGAATCTTTTAAAGCTCCAGCCGCTGATTACGGAGAGTATGAAAAGCGTCCTGTATATGGTTATGACGATTGTTTCCCTTCTGTTGAAGCATCTGTTTTCCCTGGGACAGAATGGAAAATTCCAGATCATGGAGAAGCCTGCTGGCTAAAATGGGATAGTAACAATGCTGAAGATAGATTAATCTTTTCAGTTAAAAGTAAAGTTATACCTGTACAATTAATACGGGAAATGGTTTTTACCAAATCCAGTATTATATGGAATTTTGAAGTTTGTAATGAAAGTTCAGACAAAATCCCATTTCAACATGTAATGCATCCTCTAATGAAATTGGATGAAATTTCAGGTGTACATTTCCCGGATTTTCAATCAGTATATAATAAAACTACTGATCAGAATCTAAATTTGAAAAATTCTTATGATGTTCAGGAATTTCTGGTGAATAAACCTTTAGGTTCTGCAACTATGCTGTTCTTAAGAGATATTAAAGAAGGGAAAATGAGCTGGACTTATAAAAATGGTTTATTGATGAAAGTAGTTTTTCCTAGAGAATTTTTCCCATCTATTGGAATATGGTGGAATAATAAAGGTTACCCGGATGAGCCTGGAATTCGACGTAATGAATGCGCTTTCGAACCGATCCCGGGTTTAACAAGTTCTTTATCTGAAGCATTTAATCAAGGCCGCTACTTATTGGTTTCAAGTAAAAATCAATTTAAGTGGCAGATTATCTGGGAATTATTTAGTTAAGTGGATAATCATTATTAAAAATGAAAAAAACTAATTTATAAGCAGTTAATAAAACATGTCATTAATTTTTGGTCGTACTGAGGTACTAGACATATACGATGAAGCAAGGGATCGAAAATGGGTAATACCTTCATTTAATGCAGAAAACCTTACTACATTAGAAGCAATATTAAATGCAGTATACTTATTTGGTAAAAAACAGAACATTAAAGATTTACCTATTATTATTGGCATTACAAATAATTACTCCTCACGTTCTCAATCTGTTTTTTATACCCATACTAAAAAATGGAATATCGGGCTTAAGTTATTCTTAAAAAGTCTCAAAATACTTACTTCTCCCGATTCGCCTTACCGGCACTTAAGAGTAATGGTTCATCTTGATCATATACAATGGGATTGGGATGATGAATTATTAAAATGGGATATGGGGCAGTTTTCCTCTATTATGTATGATGCATCTACATTACCGATAGAAAAAAATATAAAGTATACTACTGCCTTTGTAGAAAATCACGGGGAACAAATTTTAATTGAAGGTGCGTGTGATGAAATATCTAATTCATCAAATCACCACTTAACTACACCAGCAGAAGCTGAGAAGTATTTCAGAGAAACCGGTGTGGATATTATAGTTCCCAATTTGGGTACTGAACATAGATCTTCTACATCAACATTAAAATACGAGGGAGATTTAGCTCGAGAGATAAGTAACAGGATAGGACCTCATTTATGTTTACATGGTGCATCTTCGCTTGCTGAAGAACAAATATCTCACTTCTTTGACGATGGAATTTGTAAAGTGAATATCTGGACAATACTCGAACGCGATAGTGCACCAGCTTTATTTCAGAAAATGGTGGAAAATGCCTCAAAAATAGTTGGACCTGAAGAAGCAAAGAAAATGTTGAAAAAAGGATTACTCGGTAAAAATGCCGATATCGAAAGTCTTCATTCTATAAATTTTTTTACAACTTCATTTAGACAAGAAGTAGTATATCATCAAATGCGGGATATTGTTCAGAAATACCTAAGAATATTATACGTATGATTCGGGAAATATTAACCAAAATAAAGTTTAAAAAATTAGATTATAGCATTAAGTAAAGATGAATTATATAGGTATAGATATTGGCTCCAGCTGCTGTAAAGCATTAGTCATTAGTGAAGAGGGAGAACAATTAGCAAATTCACAACGTGAGTATAACATTATTTTTTCTAAAGACGGCAGCGCTACTCTAGATTCGGTTTTGGTTATTAAATCATGTTTTGAAGTTATTAAGGAATGCAGCAGCAAAGTAAAACAAGGTTCTATAAAAGCTATTGGGATTTCAAGCCAGGGGGAAGCTTTTACTGCTATAGGAACTAACGGCGATATACTAAATAATGCAAAAGTTTCCTCTGATAGCAGTTCTAGAAAGTTTATGAAAGAATGGATTGATAAATTTGGTGAAGATAAATTATATCAGATCACGGGTCATACCGCATACCCAATATTTACATTATTTAAGCTACTATGGTTTAAAAATAACCAGCGTGATTTATGGGAAAAATCAAAATACTTTTTTTGTTTTGAAGATTTGCTCCAATTCAGTTTGGGAATCAAGCCAGCAATAAGCTGGTCTTTAGCAGGACGGACAATGATGTTCGATGTTAGAAAGCAAGAATGGAATCAAGAGATCTTGGAAGAAATTGGAATTTCTGAAGAAAAGCTTGCAGTTACTTTACCTCCGGGATCTATCGTTGGTGCAGTCGATAAAGGAATAGCAAATCAGCTTGGTTTATCTGAAAATGTGTTTGTAGTAACTGCCGGACATGATCAAACTTGCAGTGCCTTGGGATCAGGAGTAATTGATGAAGGCACCGCCATGCTTGGGAGCGGAACAGTTGAATGTATTTGTCCGGCATTTAAAAATCCTGTCTTTTCTGAAGAGTTAAAAGAAAATAATCTATGTACATATAATTATTCTATTAAAGATTTATTTACTACAGTTGCCTACAGCCTTACAGGAGGAAATATCTTTAAGTGGTTTAAAGACCAATTTGGTTATAAAGAAGTGGAAGAAGCAAAACTTTCAGGGGAAGATCCTTATGAACTTTTGCTTAATAATATAAATAGCGTACCGAGTAATTTATTAGTTCTTCCTTATTTCACTCCTTCCGGTACACCTTATTTCGATGATAAAACAAAGGGTGCAGTAATTGGATTACAATTATCCACAGAACGTAAAGAAATATTAAAAGCTTTATTGGAAGGAGTATCATTTGAAATGCGGCTGAACATTGAGATCCTTGAAAAAGCAGGATATATAATTAATGAACTAAGATGGGTAGGTGGGGGAGCTAAATCAAAACTATTAGCTCAATTAAAAGCTAATGTTATGAATAAAAAAATTACCTTATTGAACATAACAGAAGCCGGGTGTTTTGGAGCTGCGATGCTTGCCTGCTCAGCTGATACAGGTGAACCAATTCGTAACTTAGCTTCTAGATGGGTAAAAAAATCAACAGTTATTTATCCTGAATCAGACTATGTAAAATGGTACAATGAAAGATTTAAAGCATACAAATGTTTATATCAAAATATAAAATCGATTTCACTGTGATTGGAGACAGAATAACTCAATGGAACCGAATTTAGGTAAAAAAACATTTTTAGGATTTGGACTTGGAGCTGTTCAATCCGGCTTAATGCTTTTTGAGGCTTTTAAATCTAAGAATTTTAGCAGATACGTAATTCTTGAAGTGAATAAGGAGATAGTTGACGCGGTAAGAAAATATGGCAATAAAATTATTGTTAACACTGCAAAAATTGATGGTATCTTAAAAACAACAATTTCTGACTTTGAAATTTACAATCCTAATGATCCTGCTGACTATAGTTCCATAGTTTCTTCTGTATATCAAGCCGATGAAATGGCAACTGCAGTGCCAAGCATTGATTTCTATGATGGAGGTAAAAATTCTATTGCAAAATTACTAGCCGAAAATATTAATCCAAATAAACCTCAAATATTATACGCTGCAGAAAATAATAACTATGCTGCAGAAATTCTTCTTGAGAAAATAAAAAAATATGCCAACGAAAGTAGTCTGAAACAATTTCAAACTATAAATACTGTAATTGGTAAGATGGGCGGGGTAATTTTTGACAAAGGAACAGTTAATGAATTAAACCTAGATTTAATGACACCATACAGTAAGGCGGCAATTTTAGTTGAAGAATTTAATAACATAATTATTTCAAAAATTACTTTGCCCAATTTTAAGAGAGGGATTGAGGTCTTCCAGGAAAAAGACGATTTATTACCGTTTGAAGAAGCAAAATTATATGGTCATAATGCTGTGCATTCTATGTTGGGATTTTTTGCTGCACTTCGCAGTTACAATTATATGAGTGAAATTAGAAATGATCCTGATTTATATAAATATGGAATTGATACATTTAACGATGAAAGCGGCGGCTTTTTACTCAAGAAGTATAAAGAATTAAATGATCCGCTCTTTACAAAAGAAGGATTTGATTTTTATGGGAAGGATTTGTTAGAAAGGATGATCAATCCGTATTTACGTGACGAAGTTAAAAGAATATGCCGTGATCCAGTTAGGAAATTAGAATATAACGACCGGTTATTCGGAACTATTAGAGAAGCTTTACTACAGAATGTTTATCCGAAAATTTTAGCTAAAGCCGTACTAGGTGGAATATGCTACATAATTAACAATAAGATTAATACAGATTTCAAATACCCGGCTGAAATAGAAAAATTAAATGAACAAAATATAAATGATATTTTAAAATGCATTTGGAAGGAAGATGCAGGTAAGCCGGATAGTGAGCAATTAATATATTTGGTCTGCTCAGAACTTAATGAGTTCTTTGAAGAATTTATAAATATAAAAAAGTATTGAAGGTTTTTATGGTTACACCAATAATATTACCACAACAGGGTAACACTGTCGAGACTTGCCTTATTCTTGAATGGAAAAAGAAAAAAGGTGAAGAAATAAAAAAAGGGGAAGTAATTTGTGAAATTGAAACAGATAAAGCAGTATTTGAAATTGAATCTCCCGACAGTGGGATTGTTTTGGAAACATTTTTTAATGAAGGTGATGATGTCCCTGTGCTAACTAATATAGCAGTTATTGGCAATAAAGAAGAAAACTATGATGAATATACTCCTGGTTTAAGTAAAACAAAAAATGAAGAGCAAAAAGAAGAAAAAGAAATACAGTATAATATAAATTCTGAAATATTAATTGAAATTGATAAGAATGGAAATAAGAATAGTTCAATAAAAGAAGGCTCTTCTTTTAAAGGTAAAAGAATTTCTCCTAGGGCAAAAAATCTTGCTAAAAAATTGAAGCTGCCCATTGAAAAAATTGAAGGAACTGGACCAGCTAGCCGTATTATTGAAAGGGATATATTAACTGCAAGTAAGAATTATGAATCTTTAACAATTGCAGCTAGCGACCTGATTAATGAAGCAAATCCGCGACCTGAAGTAGGCAGCGGGATTGGCAACAGGATAACAACAACAGATATACAAAACAAAACCCAAACCAAAATTTATAATTTAGAGGAAGAGAGCATAAAAGTAATCCCTCTAAGGGGAATAAGAAAGCTTATTGCTGAACGTATGCTTGATTCACTTAAAAATTCTGCCCAATTAACCCTTAACAGCAGTGCAAATGCTTCGGCTTTATTGGATTTACGGAAGAGATTTAAGAATAGTACATTATACAAGGAATTTCAATCCGTTACAATTAATGATCTAATTCATTTTGCTGTAGTAAAAACTTTACCCTTACATCCTGAACTAAATAATCTTTTGATTGGAGACAGAATAGAGTATTATAATAGAATTCATTTAGGATTTGCGGTCGATACTCCAAGGGGTTTAATGGTTCCGGTAATCAAAAATTCTCAAGAATTAAATTTACTTCAATTAAGTCATGAAGCTAAACGCTTAGCATCTGTATCTCTGTCTGGTAAGATTGAAGCCGAAGAATTAAACGGTGCAACTTTTACGGTTACGAATTTGGGAAGTTTTGGTATTGAATCATTTACACCTGTTCTAAATTTACCGCAGACAGGAATATTAGGAATTAATACCATATCATTAAAACCTGTAGACGGTGATAATGGTATAGAATTCATCCCGCACATATCTTTTTCATTGACAGTAGATCATCGGGCTATCGATGGTGCAGTTGGAGCTCGATTTTTACAGAGTCTAGCGAAAACCATAACGGAAATAGATTTAGCTGTAACTTCGGATACAATGAGGGGATAAATGTTAAATAATAATTATGATTTAATTATAATTGGCGGTGGTCCTGGTGGTTATCTTGCAGCAGAAAGAGCTGGTATAAAAGGGAAGAGAACTTTACTCATAGAAAAAGACAAAAGACTTGGAGGGGTGTGTTTAAATCGAGGCTGTATTCCAACAAAAGCACTATTAAATTCTGCAAAAATTTTTCATTCAGCACAAAATAGTAAACATCTGGGTGTTTCTGTCTCCAAAGCCGAATATAATTTGGAAAGAGCAATGGAATGGAAAGTTAAAACAATATCTACCTTAACCAAGGGAATTGAGTATCAAATGAAACGATACAATGTAGATGTAATTACAGGTACAGCTTATATTGAAAAAAGGAATGTTGTTTCAGTTAACAAAGAAAAATATACCTCAGATAATATTCTAGTGGCCACTGGTTCTTCGCCAATTAAGCTTTCTATTCCCGGAGCAGATAAACCAAATGTTCTTACTAGTGATGAATTATTAG
>Ga0315554_1000551_pt1 | contig 22480 bp, 23 predicted proteins | sample SalMarSW160370MG_FD_202114 | JGI IMG/M metagenome (GOLD analysis project Ga0315554, IMG submission 202114) | Salt marsh sediment microbial communities from the Plum Island Ecosystem LTER, Massachusetts, United States - Salt Marsh Sediment SW1603-70 ... | reverse complement strand
CGTAGGTGTTGATATGGTCCACGGCCTCCTCCAGGGTGTCCACCACCCGGATCGATAGGATCAGGTCCAAATACTCCGTGTTCCAATCCTCCTCCGCAGCGGCCTTGGCCTGGATGATGCCGCGGGTCCGCTCATCCCCGCGCAACTCGACCCCCTCGAGGCGTTCGGCCAGGCGAGGCAAATATTCTTCCGCCACGGCGGAATGAACCAGGACGGTCTCGATGGCATTGCAGACAGCCGGATACTGACACTTGGCGTCGACGGCCACCTCCACGGCCATATCGAGATCCGAATCCCGGTCCACGTACAGGTGGCAGATCCCCTCGGCGTGCCCGAGAACGGGGATGCGGGTGCTCTCCTGGATCCGGCGTACCAGCTCGTTGGAACCGCGGGGGATCATCAGGTCGATCCAGCGATCCAGCTCGAGGAGCTCTCCGATCTGCTCGCGCGTCTCCACCAGGTGCAGCGTGTCCTTGAAAACCGGGTCCGCCTCCTCCGCAGCCCCCCGGATCAGCTCGAAGAGGATGCGGTTGGAGTGCAGGGCTTCGGAGCCCCCCTTGAGGATCACCACGTTCCCCGACTTCACGCAGAGGGTGGAGATCTGCACCAGGGCATCGGGGCGGGATTCGAAGATCACCCCGATCACCCCGATCGGTACGGTGATCTTCTTCAAGACCAGGCCCCGATCCAGCTCCCGCTCCAGGAGGGTCCTGCCGACCGGATCCTCCAAACGCTCGACATCCCGCACGCTCTCCACGATCTGGTCGATCTTCTTATCCGTCAGCACCAGGCGTTTGAGCAGGGAATCCGCCAGGCCGGTCTCCCTGGCCTTTTCCTGATCCTTGAGGTTTTCCGTCAGGATCCGCTTTCTACCTCGGTCGAGAGCTTCGGCGATCCTCGCCAGGGCTCTGTCTTTCAGCTCCGTCGAGGCGCCGGCCAGCCGAAAGCTGGCCCTCTTGGCCGCCCGAGCCTGTTCCAGTACGGTCATCGTCCCAACTCCTTGCTGCGCTCCGCGGCAGCCCGTATCGTTTCCCCGATTACATCGGCATAATCGGAGGCTTCCAGTACTTCCCGTCCGGCCACGGTGGTGCCCTTCGGAGAGCTGACTATCTCCACCAGCTTCCGGGATTCCATGCCGGTGTCGGCCAGCAGCTTGGCCGTGCCGAAAAAAGTCTGTAGCGACAGATTTCGAGCCACTTCCGGATCCAACCCGAGTCCCTTTCCCGCCTCGATGAAGGCTTCGATCAATCGGGCAACGAAAGCCGGCCCGGAACCGCTCAAGCCGGTCACCGCGTCCAGCAGCTGTTCCTCCACCTCGGCGGCGTAGCCCGCCGCCCCGAGCAGTTGCTTCACCAGCTCCCGGTCCGCCGGCCGGATCCTGGATCCGAAGGCGTAGCCGGCGGCCATGGCCCCTACCAGACAGGGGGTATTGGGCATCACCCTCACCAACCGGGCCAGCTTGCACACCCCTTCGATCCGGCTGATCGCAACGCCCGCAGCGATGGAGATCAGCAGCCTGTCGGTGTCCCGGATTGCTTCCAGCACGGCCTGGATATCCTGAGGTTTGACCGCGATGAAAATCGCCTCCGCCGCTTCGGCCACGGCGGGCGGATCGTCGCAAGCCTGTACCCCGGACAGCTCCTGCTCGAACAGCTCTACCCGCTCGCTGCGCACGTCGCAGACGTGGATCGCGGCCTTCGGGAAGCGGCCGGAGATCGCTTTGGCCAGGGCAAAGCCCATATTCCCTCCGCCGATGAATCCTATGCTGTTCACTACCGCCGATTTTTCGTTCATGACTATGCAAATGTATTACAGGGCCGGTGAAAAGTAAACTCGTGCAGCAATCTACCTTGGCGGGACCAGCCAAGATCCCGGTCGTTCACGTAGCAAAGCACGGAATTATATTTACAGCTTCGCATGGTCGTGACAGCCTGTGTCGAAAAAAAACGTCAGCGGGACAAATAAATCGGCGCTTCCAATGGCGGGTACATCGCCTTGAATTACCCGTTTATGGGCTTTGGGCGAGGATCCCGCTGTTCAGGAAATGAGCGGCCAATGGTAGTTAATCCCCAAATTCTTGAATTTCTTCGAGGCTGATGCCGGAAAGGCCACGGGATTTGAAGGTCCGGGCGGCGATTTTCGAAGGGTAAATATCCGTACAATCCCTTGAATACGGAAAAAGATAAGTGTATGTTAAGTGCATGGCGGTAAAAACGATTACGATCGATCTGGAAGCCTATGAGGCATTGGCAAAACGAAAGAAAGGCAATGAGTCGTTCAGTCAGGTGATCAAGCGGACCTTCAGCGAAGAACGCTACACTGCGAAGCATCTTTTGGAGAACCTCGAGGAAGTATCTCTGTCGGAAGAAACGCTCGATCGTATAGAAGAGATCAGGCGCCAGAACGAATTGGATTATCCCGAGGAAATCAAGTAGGGATAGACTCGGCATGTTCGTAGATACCAACTTCATAGTAGAACTACTGCGCGAGCGGAATGCGAACCGCAAAGGGCCAGCACACGGCAAGCTGGAATCGATCAGGAACGTCAAGCTGCGGATGCCCCTGTTCGTGCTCTGTGAGCTCAAAGCCGGTGCCATGCAGTCCAGCGACCCCCAGGCAGAAATAGCCAGACTCGAACGACTGATCGAGTATTTGGAGCCCGTGTACCCGGCCGAGGGATTTGCAGCAACCTACGCTGAAATCGCTGCCCTGCTGCGAAAGCGGGGAACACCGATTCCGCTCATGGATCTTCTGACCGCGACCCTGGTCAAGTGCCACGGCTCACCCATTCTGACCCGGGACCAAGATCATTTTAAACACGTACCCGGCGTCGTAGTGGAGAGCTACTAGTCTCGCGAGCCGGATCCACGCGAGCCTCATACCCATCTTGACGCCCGGTTCGAAACGTGGACAATAGCTACACATCCCAATGGCAGGCCACGGAGGTACCAACGTGTCCAAACGACTCGCCGTCATTCCCGAGCTCTGTTCCGGTTGCAGGATCTGCGAGCTGATCTGCGCCATCGAGCACTTCGGGGTCAACAACCCCAAGAAGAGCGCCATCCGGGTGCTGATCACCTACCCCCACCCGGTGGTCCGCATGCCGATCGTCTGCAGCCAGTGCAAGGTCCCGGCCTGCGCCGACGCCTGCCCGGTGGAGGCGCTCAAGAAGACCCAGGATCTGGTGGAGCTGGATCGGGATCTGTGCATCTCCTGCCTGAAGTGCGTGGATGCCTGCCCCTTCGGCGCCATCTACGCTCACGCAGAGGTGGACAACCCCATCAAATGCGATCTGTGCGGTGGATCTCCCCAATGCGTGGCCAAGTGCCCCAAGAAGGCTCTGCGTCTGATCCCCGAGCAGGTCTTGGGGGAGTCGAAGCGGCTGAACAACGTCTTGAGCTACGCCCACATGAAGGAGATCGAATACATGGAGAAGGGCGAGAAGAAGACGATCCGCTACGCTGAAATCGGCAAGGAAGAGCTGTAGGAGGGCGCCATGAGCATCAAGAGCGGATACTTCAAGAAGCATCTCAGCGTAGATCTGAGCGCCGGCTCCTGCACTCAGCTCGATCTGCAGGAGTCCTTCATTCAAGAGTACATCGGAGGCCGTGGATTCGGCGCCAAGATGGTCTGGGACAACCTGGTGGCCCGCGATTTCAAGATCGATCCGCTGGGCCCGGAGAACCTGCTTGTGATCGCCCCCGGACCTCTCACCGGACTGTACCTCCCCTCCTCGGGGAAATGCTCGTTCATCAGCCTCTCCCCGGCAACGGGGGTGTACGGGGACAGCTCCATGGGGGGCAGCTTCGGGGCCGAGCTGCGCCAGAGCGGCATCGATGTCCTGAGCCTCACCGGTGCAGCCGCGGAGCTCTCGGTTCTGTTGATCGATGACGGGGAGACCAAAATCCTGCCCATGCCGGAGCTGGCGGGCAAGAGCTGCCTGGAAACCGAAGGGTTGGTCAAGGAGGCTCTGGGCACCCATGAGATCAACGTGGCCTGCATCGGTCCGGCCGGGGAAAACCTGGTCCGCTTTGCCTGCGTCAATGCCGATTGGTCGCGAAACGCCGGACGCACCGGCATCGGGGCGGTCATGGGCTCCAAGAACCTCAAGGCCGTGGCGGTTCGGGGGGCCAAGGACCTCCCGGTTCACGATCTCGAAGGGCTGATCGAGGAGGCGGAGAAGGCCTACGACTACATGCGGAATCACCAGTTCTTCGACCTCTGGCAGCGGGAAGGCCTGATGAACGTCATGGAGTACGCCAACGCCGCCGGCATCCTGCCCTCCTACAACTTCAAGGATGCCAGCTTCGCCCGCATCGGGCAGATCAACGGCGATACCATGGTGGACGGCTACAAGATCGGGGACAGCGCCTGCTTCTCCTGCCCGATGTGCTGCGGCAACATCTGCCTGGTCAAACACGGGAAATACGTGGGCACCGTGGTCGAGGGACCGGAGTACGAAACCTGCGCCATGCTGGGTTCCAACCTCGGTATCGACGACTTCGCCGCCGTTCTCCACGCAGCCCAGGTCTGCGACGAGTACGGTCTGGACACGATCTCCGCGGGAAACCTGATCGGCGCGGTGATCGAGGGCTACGAGCAGGGAATCTTGAGTTTGAAAGACCTGGATGGGCGGCCCATCACCTGGGGGGATGAGGATGCGATCCTCGAGCTGATGCACAAGATCGCCCACCGGGAAGGAATCGGAGACATCCTGGCTGACGGAAGCTTGAGGGTGATCAAAACCTGGCCGCGCATGGACCAACTGGTCCTCCAGGTCAAGGGACTGGAGCAGAGCGCCTACGACAGCCGGGCCGGCGTCTCCATGGCCCTGGCCTACGCCACCAGCGACATCGGCGCGCATCACACCCGCGCCTGGACCATCGCCAAGGAGATCGAGCTGGGGAAGGACTGGTCCGACGAGGAGAAGGTGGATCTGGTGATCTATCACCAGACCCTGCGCCCCTTGTTCGACATGCTGGGCGTCTGCCGCCTGCCCTGGATCGAGCTCGGCCTGAACGAGCAGCACTACGAACGCTTCTACAGCGCCGTGACCGGCCAGCCGGCAACCCTGGCCGAGCTGCTGGAGAAGTCCAACCGGATCTACGACCTGACCCGATTGATCAACACCCGGTTGGGCATGAGCCGGACCGATGATACCATGCCCTTCAAGGTGCACTCCGCTCCGGTGCGGACCGGCCCCACCGCCGGGCAGGTGGTCGACAAACAGGTCTTCGAGCGGCTGCTGGACCTCTACTACCGGAAGCGGGGCTGGGATGCCCGGGGCATTCCCGCTGCCGGACTGGAGAAGCAGTTTTCCCCCTAAGGCGGATCAGATCAGCTTCCGCAGATTCTCGATGCTCCGCTCGAGAACCCGGTCCTCGTCGTTCTCGTAATCCGAGTGCAGGTAGTCCACTTCGATGGTCAGCATGCCGCCGTAGCCGGCCTGCTCGAGCAGCCCGATGATTCGCGGCAGATCCACCACCCCCTCCCCAGCAGGAACGCAGGCGAAGAACTGCCACATATTCGCGGGCATGCCCTTCTGGAGCCGGATGTCCTTGATGTGGGTGGCGTAGACCCTGTCTGCCAGCCGTTCCAGTCCTCTTACGGGATCATCGAGGATGCGCAGGCAGTTGCCGGAATCGAAGGTCAGTCCGAGGTATGGAGAGTCGACGTTCTCGAACAGGGTTGCCAATTCTTCGAGGGTGAAGTCCTGGTGGTTCTCGATGGCCAGGCGGATCCCCTGCCTTTCAGCCTCCTTGACCGCATCGGCAAATAGCGCTGAGAGCCGGTCGATCTGTTTTTCGTGCTCCTCGTATCGGTAGCGCCCGTTGTTGCCTACAACCCTCATTACCTCGGCCTTGACAGCCTTGGCCCGCGCGATGCTCTGCAGCATATCATCGTAGGCTTCAGGGCTCCTGCCCCCGAGCAGTCCGTTCGGATGGCCCCAGGCGTAGACCCGCTCCAGCTCCAGCTCGTCGAGCCGCCCGCACAGCTCGGAGAGATAGACAGGATCCCGCTGCGGCAGGAAGCAGGACTCCAGGGATACCCCCTCCGCCCCCAGCTCGACGGTGCGAGCCAGAAAATCCTCGATGGTCATGGTCGTATCCGGAGCCGTTTGCACGGGATAGACCTCGCCGAAGTAGCGATGGTAGCAGTAGCTGTCGATACCGATCTTCATATTCAAACGAAGCGGCCGAACCCCATGGGACGTCTGCTCGAGCTGCGGTCGCGGAGGATCTCAACCACCGCGGCCCTGCCCCGGGGCAGGGCCCGGGGTTTGCTCACCTTGACCTCCACCCGCTCCACTTTGGGATGGGCCAAAGCCAGGGAGGCTACCTCTTCGGCCAGGCGCTCCAGCAGCTGGAAGGCAGAGCTCTCCGCCATGGCCGTAATCTCTCCGGCCAGGTGGCCGTAGTCCACCGTGTCTTCCAGCCGGTCGCTGCGGCCGGGTTCCTCCAGATCGAGGTGAAGGCAGACGTCGATGCCTATCTCCTGGGTTCGGCGCCGTTCCTCAGGGCAGGTGCCGATGATGCAGGCCACGCTCAAACCTTGAAGGTAGATCCTGTCTTGGGATTCAGCCATACAGATTCTCCTTGATGAAGGCTCCGCCGTCCACGTAGACGACCTGGCCGGTGATGTAGTCGTTTTGCATCAGGAACACGACCGCGTTGGCCACGTCTTCGGGCCGACCCCAGCGGGCCAGGGGCGCCCGCGCCGCCAGCCGCTCCAGCTCCTCCCCGCTGCGTCCCTCCGGAGCAAGGATCATCCCCGGCGCCACGGCGTTGACCCGGACCTCCGGAGCCAACTCCAGGGCCAGCATGCGGGTCAGGCTGAAGAGCATGCGCTTGCTCAAAGCGTAGGACAGGTGCCGCTTCATGTAGCCGCCGATGCGGCTGTCCAGCAGGTTGACCACGCACGCCGGCTGTACCGCGGCCTCCCGCTGCCGCGTACGTCGGGCGCCTCGTATCTGGCCGGCGAACAGCCGGGTCAACCGCAGCGGGGCCAGGGCATTGACACCCAGGTTTTTATCCAGACTCTGCAGGTCGAGGGAGCTCAATGTGTCCGAGGGAAAGATCGACGCGTTGTTTACCAAAAGCGAGATTCGCCCCTGCGGCGCGCAGCCCAGAGCCTGCTCCCACATGCGCTCGATCTGAGTCGGGTCGTCCAACGATGCTCGAAGCGCCCAGGCTTCGATTCCCAGGCCCTGCAGCTCGGCAACCAAAGCCTCGGCTTCGCTCTTGGAGGTGTTGAAATGCACGACGATATTGACACCCTGATCGGCCAGGGCGCGTGCGACGGACCGCCCCACCCGTTTGGCCGCCCCGGTGATCAGGGCGGTCCGGCCGGCCAGATCGATAAGGCCCATACGGATCAGACGTGGATGGCCCAGCCCTCGGCCATGCGGGCCATCTCCATCACCCCTTCCGACAGGGTCGGATGGGCATGGATCATCACGGCCAGGTCTTCCGGAAGCAGCTCCGCGGTCTTGGCCAGCAGGATCTCGTGGATCAACTCCGTAGCTTCCGCACCCACCACGTGGGCACCGAGGATCTCCCGGGTTTCCTTGTCTACCAGCAGCTTGAGAATTCCTTCGGTCCTGCCGATGGCCACGGATTTTCCCGCACCGCGGTAGGGGAAGACGGCTTTTTCAAAGGCTCGGCCCGCCTCTTTAGCCGCCTCTTCCGTATAGCCGAAGCTGGCCAGCTGGGGCTCGCAGTACACCGCCCCGGGGATGGCATTGGGATCGATCCTGGGCGGGGTTTGATGCCCGGCCAGATGCTCCGCGACGATCTCCCCCTCCTTGGAGGCTACGTGGGCCAGCATCGGCGAGTTCACCACATCCCCGATGGCGTAGATACCCGCCGCCGAGGTCTGGTAGTAGTTGCCCACCGGGATGAAGCCCTTCTCCGGCTTGATTCCCAGCCGCTCCAGGCCGATGCCGTCGGTGTTGGGAACCCTGCCTACGACCAGGAGGATCTGATCCACCTCGAGATCCTGCTTTCCGTCCTTGCCCTCCAGGTTCACCTTCACCGCCTTGCCGCTCTTCGCGTACCCGGTCGCCTTGGTGGAGGTGTAGATCTTGATGCCCCGCTTCTTGAACGAACGTACCAGCACTTCCACCGCCTCCTCGTCCTCCAGGGGCAGCAGGTGAGCCAGCATCTCAACCAGGTGTACCTCCACCCCGAAGGCGTTCATGATGTGGGCAAACTCCACACCGATCGCCCCGCCTCCGAGAACGAGAATCCGCTTGGGCAGCTTCTCGAGCATCAGCGCGCCGGTGGAGGAGAGCACTGTTTTTTCGTCGAATTCGAATCCGGGAATCGGCCGGGGCCGGGAACCGGTGGCGATCAGCAGATTCTTGCCTGATACCTTGCCATGCCCCTTGACCTCGATTTCATGGGCCGAGGTGATCACCCCTTCCCCGCTGATCAGCTCGATCTTGTTCTTTTTCAGCAGGTAGCCTACCCCCCGGGAAAGCGTATCCGCCGCCTTGCGGGATAAGGCGAAGACCTTGCCGTAATCCAGACCGGAGGCATCGACTTTGACGCCGATCTCCTCCAGCTCTTTACCGCAACGCATCAGCTCCGCCTGGTGGATCAGCGCCTTGGAGGGGATGCAGCCGATGTTCAGGCAGACCCCGCCGGGCTTGTCCTTTTCGATAACAGCCGCTTTCAGTCCCAGCTGGGTCGCCCGAATAGCGGCCACGTATCCTCCGGGTCCGGCCCCCAGCACCACCAGATCGTAGTCGTAGTTGGCCATATGGTTTTTCTCCTTATCAGTACAGATGATCGATCGGATATTCGATTCCGGCTTTCAAATCGGACAGGAACGCCGCCCCGACAGCTCCGTCGATCACCCGGTGATCACAGGAGAGGGTCAGCATCATCTGAGAGCGGACGCCGATCGATCCGTCATCCTCGACGACGGGAACCTTATGGATCCGCCCCACTGCCAGGATCGCCGAACCCGGAGGATTGATGATGGCGGTGAACTCGAGGATCCCCGAAGTTCCCAGGCTGCTGACGGTGAAGGTGGCACCGCTGTACTCCTCCGGCGTAAGCTTGTTGTTGAGGGCCTTGTCGATCAGGACTTTGAGCTCCCTGTCGATCTGGACGATCCCCTTGGATCCGCAGTCCCGTACTACCGGCGTGATAAGCCCGTCTTCCTGGGCAACGGCCAGGGCGACGTCGATCTTCCCGAACCGCAGAATCGTGTCTCCCTGCCAGCTGGCGTTGACTGCGGGGTACTTCTTCAAGGTTTCGGCTACGAACTTGATCAGAAAGGCATTGGGGGATACCTTTCCTCCGGCCTCTTTGGGCAGGCGGGCGTTGAGCCGCTGCCGGGCCGCCATCATGGCCCCGGCATCCACGTCGATGCGGAGGTAGTAGTGGGGAGCGGAATACTTGGACTCCGACAGGCGCTGGGCTATGATCTTGCGCTTTTTCGACACGGGAACCTGCTCGTCCCTACCGCTGGCAGTCGGACCGGCAGTGCCGGGCATGTAAAACGGCGCTGCCGGAGCACCGGCAATGGCCGGACCGGCCACCCCGACAGCCGCGGCCGCCCCGTAGGAGGCGGCTTTGCGCAGCCCCTTTTCGATGTCCCGCTTGACGATCCGCCCCGCCGGACCGCTTCCCCTCAAGGACCGCAGATCGACACCCCGTTCGGCGGCCATCTTTCGGGCCAGGGGCGAGGCCTTGATCTCTCCAACTATTGACGGTACTCCTTCAGCCGGCGCGGGCGCAGCCTCCGGAGCCGGCGCAGGGGCCGGTTTCTCTTCCGGCGCCGCCGCCTTTGCCGGCGCTGCCATTGACGGCTCTGCGCCAGTCGCCGGCTCTGCGCCAGTTGCCGGCTCTGCGCCAGTTGCCGGTTCTGCGCCAGCAGCCGCAGCGGCGCTCTCCGCCTTCTGTTCGACCGCTTCGACCAACGAGCTTATGTCCTCCCCGGATTCCCCCACCACGGCGATGGGTTCCCCCACTTTGGCCTGGCCGCCCTCGGGAACCAGGATCTTGAGCAGGGTGCCTTCGTTGACCGATTCGTACTCCATGGTGGCCTTGTCGGTCTCCACCTCACAGATGATATCGCTCTGGGCGACCGAATCGCCCTCCTTCTTGTGCCAACTGACGATCGTTCCCTCCTCCATGGTGGGAGAGAGGGCCAACATCAATACCTGCTCAGCCATCTGCTTGCTCTCCTCTATATGATTGCCTCATGATCGGTTTAAACGTACATCACCCTCTTGGCCGCGTTCATGATCTTTTCCGCCGAGGGCTGCACAGCCAGCTCCATCGCGTGGTTGTAGGGCATGGGCACGTCCTCCATGGTAACCAGCTCCACCGGAGCGTCCAGGCTGTCGAAACAGTTCTTCGAGATCAGCCACCCCAGATACGAGGCAAAGCCGGCCATGGGCCAGTCATTGTCGACGATGACGCAGCGGTTGGTCTTGCGCACCGATTCATAGACGGCCTGCTCATCCAGCGGCCGCAGGGAGCGCAGGTCGAGCACCTCGGCGCTGTAGCCCTCCTTCTCCAGAGCCTCGGCCACCTCCAGGACCATCTGCATCGGCTTGGAGAAGCTGATCAGGGTCACCTCCTCGCCGGCACGCTTGATGTCCGCCTTGCCCAGGGGAACGAGGTACTCCTCCTCCGGCACCTCCCCCTTCCAGGCGTACATCAGCTCCGCCTCCAGAAAGACCACGGGGTTGTCGTCCCGGACCGCCGATTTCAGCATCCCCTTGGCGTCATAGGGGGTGGAGGGGGCCACCACCTTGATCCCCGGAATATGGCTGTAAAAGGCCTGGAAAGACTGGGAATGCTGGCTGGAGAGGTATTCCGCCGGACCGTTCGGGCCGCGGAACACGATCGGTACCTTCAGCTGGCCGCCTGACATATGCCGCACCTTGGCCGCATTGTTCAGGACCTGATCGAAGGCCTGGGCCGAGAAGTTCACGGTCATCCATTCGACGATCGGCCGCAGGCCCACCAGAGCGGCGCCGATACCCGCCCCGGTGAATCCCTCTTCGGTGATCGGTGTGTCGATGACCCGCTCGGGCCCGTACTTGTCCAGCAGACCCTGGCTGACCTTGTAGGCACCGTTGTACTGGGCCACCTCTTCTCCCATGAGGATCACGTTCTCATCCCGGGCCATCTCCTCGTCTATGGCATCTTTCAGGGCCTGGCGAAAGGCAATCACTGGCATAAGCTGTTCCTCCCTCACACCAGCACGTCTTGGTACAGCGTTTCCACCGCCGGCTGCGGGCTGTCTTCCGCAAATTGGGCGGCATCGTTGCTGATCTGTTTGCATTCGGCGTCGATCTTGTCGAACTCCTCGTTGCTGATCTGTTTGGCAGCGATCAGCTTTGCCTTCAATATCAGGATCGGATCCTGGTTCTTGTACTCCGCCAGCTCCTCCTTCGTCCGGTAGGTGGCGGGGTCGCTCATCGAGTGACCCTTGTAGCGGTAGGTAACCGCTTCTATGAAACTCGGCTGATGCTCTTTCCTGGCCCGCTCCGCCGCTTCTTTCACGGCCGCATGAACCTTCAGCACATCCATGCCGTCCATCTGGGATCCGGGAATGTCGTAGGACACACCCATCTTCGAGAAATCGGTGACCGAGGAAACCCGGCGGAAGTCCGTTCCCATGCCGTAGTGGTTGTTCTCGCAGATGTAGACGATCGGCAGATTCCATATCTTGGCCAGGTTGAGGCTTTCGTGAAACGAGCCCTGATGGATCGCACCGTCGCCGAAGAAGCAGAGCACAGCACCGCTCTCCTTCTTGTACTTGATCTTCAGGGCCACCCCGGTCGCTACCGGGATGTGCGCTCCGACGATGCCGTTTCCCCCGAGCATGTGCTTCTCCGCAGCGAACATGTGCATGGAACCGCCCTTGCCTCTGGAGCAGCCCGTGACTTTGCCGTATAGCTCGGCCATCACGGCGTTGGGATCAATGCCGCAGGCCAGAGCGTGCCCGTGGTCCCGGTAAGCGGTGAGCACGTAATCATGTTCGAGGTCCAGCGCCGCCACCGCTCCGACAGCCACCGCTTCCTGGCCGATGTAGAGATGGCAGAACCCTCCTATCTTGCGCAGACCGTACATCTGGGCCGATTTCTCCTCCATCCGGCGGATCAGCAGCATCTGCCGCAGCAACTCGGTGCGGAAGGCCTTTTCGCTCTTTCCCATGTCAGCTACCCTTTCTCCAATCGCCTACCACTTCCTTCACGCCCTTCATAGGCTTGTAGTAAATCGCCTCGTCTATGATCGTCTCCAGAACGACCACATCCCTCTCGTCCCCTTTGAGCTTCCAAAAGGAACGCATGAACGGTCCCAGATTCTCCAGGACCTCCGAGAGGATCGAGGGATTGTCCACGATGTTGATCCGGCCGCGTACGGTGACGACCGTATCCAGGACCGGAGTCTGGAACATCCACTCGACCTCCGGATGCGCCTCCAGTTGAACGATCTTCCCGAAGCGGGGTGAGGTGACCGCGTAGACGGCACCGGTCCGGCCACGCAGCAGCGCCGGGGTCATCCAGCGGATGTGGGGTCTACTCTCCTGATCCGTCGTGGCCAGCACCGCCGTGTGGGCTTCATTGAGAATCATCTCGAGGGTGTTGAGTATCTCCTGCTTGGTCATGGGCTTCTGTCCTCCCCGCTTGTATTGTAAACTTTTGAGAACGTGGCTGAAATACTCGGTTGTTAACTTACTATTATAGAATACTATCTGTACAGGCGAAAGGCAAAACCGCAGGGGAGTTGAGATTTTCTTGCCAACCGGAACTATTTGTTTTAGGCTTTCCTTTAGGACACCACGGAGAAGGAGCGGATTATGAACGAGGAAGAACTGAAGTACACCGAAGAGCATCTCTGGGTGCACATCGAAGGGGCCAACGCCAGATTCGGCATCACGGATCATGCCCAGAAGGAGCTCGAGGAGATCGTGTATGTCGATCTTCCGGAAACCGGCAAAAAGGTACAAAAGGGGGATATCATCTGCACAATCGAATCCGTGAAATCCACGAACGATCTGCCCTGCCCGCTCAGCGGTGAAATCCATTCGATCAACACCCGCCTGCGGGATGAACCGGAGATCGTCAATGAGGATCCCCTGGGGGCCGGCTGGATCTTCACCCTCCATATGGACAACCCGAAAGAAGCCGAAGGCCTGATGGACACGGCGGCGTACAAGAAATTTCTCGAGTCGTGATGGCCGCATCCCTCACCCCCGAAGAGAGCCGGCGCTACCATCGCCAGATGATCCTGCCTTCCTGGGGCGGGGAGGCCCAAAGAGCGCTCAAGGAAAGCTGCGTGTTCATCGCCGGGGCCGGAGGGTTGGGCGGCCCGGTCGCCTTTTACCTGGCCGCCGCCGGCGTGGGCGCCTTGAGGATCTGCGATTCCGGGGAGGTGGAGCTGTCCAACCTCAACCGCCAGATACTTCACGGAATGGATCGGATCGGGGAAAACAAAGCCCTCTCCGCCGTCAAAGCGTTGAAGGCGCTCAATCCCGCGGTGCAGGTCATCCCCCTGACCGACACGATCAGCGGGGAGAATGTCGGGTCCCTGATCGGGGAAGCCCGGTTGGTGATCGATTGTCTGGACAACTTCCAGACCCGTTACATCCTGAACGATCACGCCGTGAAAACCGGCCTTCCCCTGGTTCACGCCGGGGTTAACGGCTTCTGCGGCCAGATCGCCTTTATCCATCCCCCCCAGACCGCCTGCCTGGCCTGCCTGGTGGCTGATGCGCCGCCGCCGGAGATCGTTCCCATTCTCGGCGCAACCGCGGGCGCAGTCGGCTGCCTGGAGGCGCTGGAAGCTCTGAAGTATCTAACCGGAATCGGAGAACTACTGAAAGGTCGCCTGCTGTTCTTCGACGGGGAGACCATGCAGGTCCAGGAGGTCAGCTTCGACAAGGACCCGGAATGCCGGGTCTGTGGCTCCAGGGGAGGCCACAAGGGCGGCTCCAAAGGCGGCCCGGCACGCTCTATTTGACTTTTCCGCTCATAATTATTTTCTTAGTAGAAGCATGAACCGTCTTCAGAATGAACGAAGCCCCTATCTGCTGCAGCACGCCGACAACCCGGTGGAGTGGTATCCATGGTGCGAGGAGGCTTTCCGAATTGCCGAAGAGCAGGACAAGCCGATCTTCCTGTCCATCGGATACGCCACCTGCCACTGGTGCCACGTCATGGAGCACGAATCCTTCGAGGACCCGGAGGTGGCCGGCCTGATGAATCAGACCTTCATCAACATCAAGGTGGACCGGGAGGAGCGTCCGGATATCGACGGGCTGTACATGACCGTGGCGCAGCTGCTGACCGGCCGGGGGGGGTGGCCGCTTACAATCATTATGGGTCCGGACCAGAGACCCTTCTTTGCCACGACCTACATCCCCAAGGAGAGCCGCTACGGGCGCCCGGGCATGCTGGAGCTGATCCCCAAGGTCGCGGAGGTTTGGAATACCCGCCGGGAGGAGGTCAGCACCTCGAGCGAATCGATCCTCCAAGCCCTGCAGAGCGCATCCCAAAGCCGGACCGGCGGTCCTCCCTTGGACGAGTCCGTTCTCAAGCGGGCCTACGGCGAGCTCTCGCAGCAGTTTGACACGCAAAACGGCGGTTTCGGTTCCGCCCCCAAGTTCCCCAGTCCCCACAATCTCCTCTTTCTCCTGCGCTACTGGCTGCGCAGCGGAGAGGAGCCCGCACTCCGGATGGTGGAGAAGACCCTGACGGAGATGCGCCGGGGCGGTATCTTCGATCACCTGGGCTACGGTTTTCATCGCTACTCCACCGACGCCCGCTGGCGGGTGCCCCATTTCGAGAAGATGCTCTACGACCAGGCCCTGCTGACCATGGCCTACGCGGAAACCTACCAGGCAACGGAAGAGGCGTTCTACGCCGATACGGTGAGAGAGATCGTGGCCTACGTTCTGCGGGACATGCGGGCCCCCGAAGGAGGATTTGCCTCGGCGGAGGATGCGGACAGCGAGGGGGAGGAAGGCAAGTTCTACACCTGGAGCTACGAGGAGCTGTCCTCGCTCCTCGCCCCGGCTGAGCTGGCCGAGTTGGAGAAACTGTACGAAGTGGGGACCGGGGGAAACTACCAGGAGGAGGCAACCGGAGAGAAGTCCGGAACGAACATCCTGTTCATGCACCCCGGCGGGTCAGCCGCCCCCGTACTGTCCGACAGCGTACGATCGAAGCTGCTGCAGGACCGCTCCCGGCGGATTCGGCCCTTCAAGGACGACAAGATCCTCACCAGCTGGAACGGTCTGATGATCGCCGCCCTGTCCCGGGCGGGTGCGGTTCTGCGGGAACCGTCCTACCTCGAGGCGGCCGAGCGGGCGGCCGGATTCATTTGGGACCGGCTCCGTACCCCGGAGGGTCGCCTCCTGCACCGCTACCGCGGCGGGGCGGCGGGCATCCCCGCCTACGCCGAGGACTACGCCTACCTGATCTGGGGTTTGACCGAGCTGTACGAGGCCACCTTCGACAGCGCCTACCTGCGGCGGGCCGGAGAGCTGATGGAGATGTTCATCGAAGATTTCTGGGATCAGCAGGGCGGAGGATTCTTCCTCACCGCCGCCGCTGAAGCGCAGCGGCTGCTGGTGCGCCAGCGCAACGACACCGACGGTGCGCTGCCCTCGGCCGGATCCGTGGCCCTGTTCGATCTGCTCAAGCTGGGCCGCATGCTGCAGAACCCGGAGTATGAGGAGAAAGCCCTCGCATTGGTTCGCAGCACCTCGAGCTTCGTGGAAAGCAGCCCGCTGGCCTTCACCTTTCTGCTGAGCGCCCTGGATTTCCAGATCGGCCCCTCCTTCGAGGTTGTCATCGCCGGAGACCTTTCCTCCCCTGACACCCGGGACATGGTTCATGACCTGCACCGGGCATTCGTACCGAACAAGGTGGTGCTGTTCCGGCCGGCTGGGGAACAGCGGCCGGAGATTGCGGAACTGGCCCCCTTCACCCTCTTTCAGACAGGCGCCGACGGCAAGGCTGCGGCGTACGTGTGCAGGGACTACGCCTGCGAGCTGCCGGTGACGGAAAGCGATGAAATGCTGCGGCTGCTTCAAAGCAGTCCAAACAAAATCGAAACAGGCAGATAAGGAGAAATAAAAATGGCTGCAGTCACATCCATCATGTTGCCCCTGGGCACCGAAGCGCCGGCGTTCCAGCTGCCGGACATCCAGGGCAAGACCATATCGATTTCGGATTTCAGGGACGCCCCGGCCCTGTTGGTCGTTTTCATGTGCAACCACTGTCCCTACGTCAAACACATCCGGGAGAGCCTCGTAGAGCTGGTCAAGGAGTATCAGGCCAAAGGCGTGGCTGTTGTGGCGATCAACGCCAACGACGTGGACACCTATCCCGAGGACAGCCCCGAGCTCATGGCCCGGGATGCAGAGACCTACGGCTATACCTTTCCCTACCTCTACGATCAAACCCAGCAGGTCGCTCGGGCTTATAAGGCGGCCTGCACGCCGGATTTCTTTCTGTTCGACCGGGATCGCAGGCTGGTGTACCGGGGCCAGATTGATTCCAGCCGCCCGGGCAACGACAAACCCCTGAGCGGCGAAGACCTGAGAGCCGCGTTGGAGGCGGTGCTCGCCGGCGGCCGGATCAGCCCGCAGCAGAAGCCGAGCATGGGCTGCAACATCAAGTGGAAGCCGGGCAATGAGCCCGACTACTTCAAGGTGGGATGAGGAAGAGCCGGCGCTGTTATCCCCGAGCCGCCTTCAGAGCCGGATCGTAATCCGGTTCGTTGCCGTTTTCCGGCACCTGCTGGGTATACAGCACCTTGTTGCTCTCATCAAGCACCACGATGGAGCGGGCCAGCAGACCGGCCAGCGGACCGTCCACGAACTCGACTCCGTAGTCCCGGCCGAAGTTGCGGTTGCGCAGCTGGGACAGGGTGATCACCTTGGAGACGTTTTCGCTCTCACAGAAACGGGACTGGGCGAAGGGCAGGTCGCAACTGATCGTAAGAACCACGGTGTTGCTCAGCCTCGATACCTCGGCCTCGAATTTCTTCGCCGAGGCGGCGCAAGTCCCGGTGTCCAGGCTGGTCACGATGTTGAGGATCTTCTTCTTTCCCTGGAAATCCTTCAGCGATACGTCGCCCAAATCGCCCTTGGTGAGCAGGAAATCCGGTGCCTTGCCGCCAACAACCGGCAGGTTCCCAAAGGTGTTTGCCGGCTTTCCACCTACAGTAATTTTTGCCATGTCGAGCCTCCTTTCTGCAAAAAGTACTGTTTGCTGACAAACAGGGTCAAGAAAAAAAGTACGCGGAGCGGTCCCCTGCTGTTTGGCCGTCCCCCTTGCTTGACTTTATTCAGTGCCCCGTTACAATAATTTCAAATACTATTTTGACTTTTATTTGGAGGTTCTTATGGGTAGCGTCAAGCTGAGGATAAACGGCAAACGGCTGCAATCAACCCTGGAGGAGATGGCGAAGATCGGCGGGACTCCCGGCGGCGGTGTGACCCGGCTGGCCCTGTCGGACCAGGATAAGCGGGCCCGGGATCTGTTCGTGAAATGGCTCAAGGAGATGAATCTGGAGATCACCGTCGACGAGATGGGGAACATCTTCGGCCGCCGACCGGGGAAGAACAACGATCTGCCCCCGGTGATGACCGGTTCCCACATCGACAGCCAGCCCAAGGGCGGGCGCTTCGACGGCATCCTCGGCGTGATGGGCGCTCTCGAAGTGATGAGGACACTCCACGAGAACAAGGTCGAAACCGAGCATCCGGTGGTCGTCGTGGACTGGACCAACGAGGAGGGCTCCCGCTTCGCCCCCGCCATGGTCGCCTCCGGGGTATGGGCCGGTGCATTGAAGCGGGACTGGGCCTACGCCCGCACCGACATCAACGGCAAGAAGCAGGGGGAGGAGCTGGAGCGTATCGGCTACAGGGGCAAAGCGCCGGCCAAGAAGTGGCCTGTCCATGCCTACTTCGAGTACCACATCGAGCAGGGACCGATGCTCGAAAGGGAGAAAAAGACTATCGGCGCCCCCAAGGGGATCCTCTGTCTGCACTGGTACGATATCTACCTGGAGGGGGAGGCCAACCAGGTCGGACCGACTCCGATGGAGGGTCGCCACGACGCCCTCTGCGCCGCTGCGGAGATGATCCTCAAGGTAAACGAGCTGCCCGACCGCATGGGCGGAAACATGGTGGCCACCGTGGGAGAGATCCAGAACTACCCAAACTCCCGCAACATCATCCCCGACAAGGTGCACTTCACCGTGGATATCCGCTCCTGGGATGATCAGCATGCCCTGAAGGCCTGGGAGCTGGTCAAGAAAGACTTCAAGGAGATAGCGGGGAGGCGGGGCTGTCCGATCCGCATCGAAGAGACCTGGCGCGTCGAGCACGCGCCCTTCGACCAGAAGCTGGTCCAGATGGTCATGGACAGCGCCAAGGAGCTGGGCTATTCGTACCTGCACATGGTCAGCGGAGCCGGACATGACGCCAGCTACATGAACCAGATCTGCCCCACGGCTATGATCTTCGTTCCTTCGATCGGCGGTCGCAGCCACGTGGAGGTGGAAAAAACCACGTGGAAAGACTGCGAGGCCGGAGGCAATGTGCTCCTGCACTGCATTCTGAAGACCGCGGGAGCGGTGTAGGGGCACCACCGACGTGGGGCACCACCGGCTCCGCCGCAGCCGCCTAGTTAGTTTTGCTTAATTCTCGATGGGTGAAGGTTTGCGGGGACTCCAACCACCTTGACACTTCAACGATTTCTGTATATATTTCGTATTGTTGTTATAAATAACATATATACGAAATGGCATGAATTTTTGGGAGTTCAAATCGTCCCTAAAAGACTTCCCCATCTTCTCTACCGCCGACATCAGGACCGTCGATGCGAATTTCGATCGCCGCCGACTCAGCGAGTGGCAGGGCAAGGGTTACATCCGCAAAATTGCCAAAGGCCTGTACATATTCAGCGATATCGACGTCGACGAATCCATGATCTATCGTATTGCCAACAAGCTTTACAGACCTTCATACGTCTCGCTGGAATCCGCGCTTGCCCATTATCACCTTATTCCCGAGGTCATCTACGGTGTGACATCCGTCAGTACCCGAAGAACGTACAGGTTCGAAACTTCCCTCACCCATTTCTCTTACCGAACCGTGTCTCCCCGTCTTTTTTTTGGATACACCTTGCGGCCTGATCAAGTGAAAATCGCTACTGTCGAGAAGGCACTGCTGGATTACTTGTATCTCAAACCGTCAATAGACAATCCCGCCGCAGTCGACTCGCTGCGGGTTGATCGGGACAATTTGGCGGATCAATTGGACGAGACAAGACTGCAGGATCTGCTCGAACGGTTCGGATCCGGGGCGTTGAGCCGGCGATTGTACGGCTTTCTCGAACGGATAAAGCATGCTTAGTCTCGAACAGATACTGTCCTTCTACCCCGAAGGGATGCGGAAGTTCCGCGGGAATATTCTTCGCGAATACCTGCAGTACAAAATCCTCGAGGCGGTTTTCGGAACATCCTATGCGCCTAGGCTGTCATTGATGGGTGGAACCTGCATTCATCTGGTTCATGGAAGCCCTCGATTCTCTGAGGATCTCGATTTTGACAACGACGCCCTGACTGCACTTGAATTTCGGAAATTGGCGTCGCTTGTTGAAAAGGAGCTGAGACTGGAAGGATATACCGTAGAGCTCGAGACAACGGAAAGAGGCGCCTTTCACGGGTACTTCAGATTTCCCTCAATACTTCATGAAAGTGGTCTCACCGGACACCGGACTCAGAAGCTCCTCATACAGCTAGATACCGAGCCTCAAGGATTCTCGTATTTGAAGCAGCCGATGATTCTCAACAAGTTCGACGTTTTCTGCCGCGTCCTCACTGTCCCACCCGATATCTTACTCTCTCAAAAGTACCTCTGCATTTTGTCTCGTCCCCGTCCTATGGGTCGGGATTTCTACGATGCATCATTTCTCATGGGTAAAACAGCGGCCAACCTCGATTATCTGAAGGCGAAAACCGGCGTCCGCAGTATTTCCGAGGTCAAAGAACGCCTGATAAACCGATGCAATGAACTTGATCTTCGAGAACTTGCTGCGGATGTTGAGCCGTTCGTAATCAAACCCGGTGACGTCGATAGGGTTTTGTCGTTTACCGAATTAATCTCACACAGTTGGTGAAGGCTAGACGCCTACATATTCGGGAACGTAGGAAACCTCGTTGACGACTCGGGTCACTCCGGGTACATCCGCTGCTATGGTTTCGCAACGGGCGATGGATTCGCGGATCCCGACCGTACCTTTGAGCGTTATCACGCCGTCCACGGCCTCGATTTCCAGGAAGTGGATCGGTAGCTGCTGCTCATACAGGATGGCGATTCTGACTCGTTGAGCGAGATAGAGATCTTCCAGCTTCCGAGCCCGCTCCTTTTTTACCGCAGCCACTTCTTTGGCAGCCAGCGCCTTCTTGATCAGATCCGCGGCGGAGGTTTCCGAGATGAAGCGGGTGCTGATAACCAGGTCGTAGAGATCGCAGGAGTCCCAATTCGCGCGAAATAAGAATCGGTGGAATCCGGCCCGTTCATTGTCTTCATGCTGTACGACCTGTCTGGCCCGCCGCTCATCGTAATCGAACTTCTCCCGGACCGCCTCAACCCGATCCTGCAGAGGCGCCACCACCCGCACCCGGATGGCCCCGGGAACATCCCTGAACAGGACCTGTCCGCCCCTGCCCAGGATCACACAGCTTCCCTGACGGGCAAAATCATAGCTGACCATCTTCAGGAAGTGCAGATACCTGTCTCTTTCGGCGGAAAACCGATGCCAGAGGGCGGGCTTCCGCTCGTCGTAGATCTCAAACTCCATCTTTGGGAATCCCCGTTCGGCGAGAAGTCGCTCCAAGGCTTCTTTGTCGAGGAATTTCCACTTGAGCTCCTTGGCAAGGAGCCGGGCGATCTCATCCCCGCCGGCGCCGACCTGTCGAGAAATGGTGACCATAATCCATCTACCTCCTACCGCTAGTGTAATCCATGGCAGATGGATCAGGGGGAAAAAATAACTCTACTCGCTCACCCGGATGATTTCCTCCCAATCGTAGACGGCCCGTGTCCTCTGGCCCGGCTCCACGATAAGGAACTCCTCCTCATCCCAGGATCCTTCGATCAGCTTGCAGATCAGGCGGATATCCCCCTCCACTCGAAGGAACTGTCTGCCCTCCTTCTCCGCTCTTTCACGGCAGAGGGAGGCGTACTCCTCCCGGGAGGTTTCGGGCACGTCGATATAGATGACCTTGTCGTCAGTATGGGCATCCCGCGACAGGGTCAACGTCTCCATGATGTACTTTGCGTTCTCCTCCCCGTACTCAGCCACAAAATCCTCGTAGCTCCGATCCAGACCGAGCAGCCGGCCGGTGTCCCCGTCGTGGAGGTAGGAGTCCCCCCGCTCCATGTAGCCCGCCGAGCTGAAGGGCCGGCTGGGGTTGTCTGCGAACAGCTCCCGAAAGCGCTGCCGGGAGCCCAGGTAGATCGTGCAGCAATCATGAGCCCGAGGCAGTACCAGGCGGGTATTGCGGGCTTCGAGCTGGACCGTGGCGTTGCCGCACAAGCCGTAGGCCAGAAGGATGGCGTCATAGGGGGTGCCCTTTTCTGCGGTCCGGTCGATCTTTTCCTGGAGCAGCAGGCGGAGCCGATCGCTGTCCTCGTGCTGACCCTTTTCGGTGAACTCCACATCCACCGTGTGGGTGCTGCGGGCTATGCAATGGCAGACCTCGCGGGTCAGAACGTCGCAGGCAATGAGCTTGTAGTACATTAGCGAACCTCTCAGGATATATACATACCCGGTTTTCTCCCCCCTGCCAAGAGCCTCCCACAATCGGCAACAGACAAACATTCTCCACTGGTGATCCGTGCCGGCTTGACCCGCCGACGCGGCGGGCATATGCTCTTTAGGTTATGAGGATCTACCACGGCAGCATCGTGACCTGCGACCGGCAGAACCGCGTGTTCGAATACCTGGTCGAAAAAGACAGCCGTATCTTCCATGTCGGGGACGAGCTCCCGCCCGAGATCGCCCGGGCGGGAGAGCGGGTCGAGCTGGGAGAGAGGGCCCTGCTCCCCTGCTTCGGGGACGCCCACCTGCACTTCTCCAACTGGGCCCTGGTGGCCACCGTCTTCTTCGATCCCCGGGAGGCGGGTAATTTCGAGGAGCTGGGACAGATGATCCGAGATTTTTCGCGGCAGGACAGGAGCTCGAAGATCCTGGCCGGCTTCGGCTTGTCCCAGCACAGCCTGGAGGAAAAACGGCTGATCACCCGGGAGGAGCTGGACGGATTCGAAAGAGACCGCCCGGTGTACCTGATCTGCTACGATGGTCATTCCGCTGTGATCAACAGCAGAATGCTGGAGATATTCCCGGAGGCGATCAAACGGACCCACGGCTTCGACGGTGACAACGGTCACGTGTTCCATGAAGCCTACTACAGGGCCACGGACCACG
>Ga0315554_1000550_pt1 | contig 22493 bp, 24 predicted proteins | sample SalMarSW160370MG_FD_202114 | JGI IMG/M metagenome (GOLD analysis project Ga0315554, IMG submission 202114) | Salt marsh sediment microbial communities from the Plum Island Ecosystem LTER, Massachusetts, United States - Salt Marsh Sediment SW1603-70 ... | reverse complement strand
ACCGTGGATATGATATAGAGGATTTTCAACGGGCGGCTGTTGACGGAAAGCATCCCGATGGGAAATCATTGAAGGACGATATGCCCAGATGGAACATAAGTGAAGAGGACCTTGTCGATCTTGCTGATTACCTTAAGTCATTACCGTGATTGATTCTCAGCTTATTATTCCGGGCTATTATCGCATATACTTGTAGACCTACCGACTACAGAATCATCAAAAGGGTGAGATACAGACTCGCAGAGGATCGCGAGCGAGCCAAAAATGATATAAACTTGACAGTTTTAATAATATTTGTTAAATTATAGATACACCCCTGGGGGGTGGGGAGACCCAGAGCATGCCTGGAGGTGCAAAGATGCCAGAAGAGATCGGGACAGTCATTAAAAAAACAGGTAACACAGCTACAGTTCGCATTCCACGAAATACACTGTGTACCGGATGTCATAGCTGCATCCTTAGCCAGGACGGCACTTCTATGACTGCGAAAGCCCACGATCCCCTACAAACTAATATAGGTGATCGTGTAAAAATAGAGGAAAGACAATCAGGACGTATTAAAGCAGGCTTTCTTCTTCTCATCCTACCACTGGTTGCTTTCATTCCAGGTTATTTTGCCGGAGTAGCAATTTCTAAATTGACTGACATACTAACCCGAGAAGCGTGGGGAGTATTCATCGGTCTCGCTGCGTTTTCTATTCCGTGGCTCATTTTGTTTCTGCTCGATAGACAAAGGATTAGAAAAAGATCATATCAAATGCATATTGTGGGCATTCTGAAAAGGAGTACGTAATCAATGAATCACGATAACAAGGGGCTCGATACTGATGTGGTTTTTGCAACCTCGCAGGAAGAGAAAAAAGGCCCCCATCCGGTCAATACAGAAGCCTTGAAGCGGCTGACAAACATAGAGGGACAAATCAGAGGAATCGAGCGCATGGTCGAGAATGAAAAGTACTGTGTGGATATTCTTACCCAGATTTCAGCAGCCCGTGCGGCGCTCAATCGAGTGGGAATGCTGATTCTAAAGCGGCACATTAAAAATTGCGTTTCCGACGCTATCAAGAAAGGCGGTTCTGATGGAAACGAAATCATTGATGAACTTATGCATGTTCTTTCAAAAGAGGAAATCTAGCCGGGGAAAATCACATCCGTTTCGAACAAAAAAACTAATGAAGACGGATGCTGACCACCCCCTTTAACCAAATGGTTCAAGGAGAGTTGTACTATGGGTATGTTGGTCTTATTAGTAGTCATTGTAGCCGCCGGCGCCTTCGCATATTCTTATTACCGTAAGCGCGGCGGGAAAGGATTGTTTTCACAAGAAAACCATGAGGCCGTGGATCTAGCCAAGCGGCGTTATGCGAATGGTGAGATCTCCCGCGAGGAGTTTGAGCAGATCAAGCAGGACCTAGAAGTCAATCGGGAGGAGGGATGAGAGAGTCCCTAAACCAAGAACACGGACCCATGCACTCCAGCGCGGAGCACGAGACCATGGCGCACTTAAGCCACACCAAGGAGCACCGCGCCGGGGGCGCCCACGCCCAGAAATCTCCCAGCGGTCATCACGACCACAGCGCCCATCACAGGATGATGATCCGGGACTTCCGGCGTCGGTTCTACATCTCAACGGCCGTCACTGTTCCCATCCTGGCGCTTTCCCCACTGATCCAGCAGATCTTGGGTTTTCAGCTCTCGATTCCCGGAGGGGCCTATGTGCTTTTCGGCCTATCCAGCTTCGTGTTCTTCTACGGCGGTTGGCCGTTTCTCAAAGGGCTGGTCGAGGAGATCGGCGGTAAGCGTCCGGGCATGATGACCCTGATCGGAGTGGCCATATCGGTAGCCTACGTGTACAGCGCGGCGGTCACCTTCGGTCTGGAAGGCCAACCCTTCTTCTGGGAACTGGCGACGCTGGTGGACATCATGCTGGCCGGGCACTGGATCGAGATGCGCTCCGTGCTGAGCGCATCCAGCGCACTGGAGAAGCTGGTCAGGCTCATGCCTGACAGCGCGCACCGAAAACGCGGAGAAGAGGTCGAAGAGGTGCCGCTGTCGGAGGTGACGAAGGGCGACATCCTGGTGATCAAGCCGGGTGAGAAGGTCCCTTCCGACGGTATGATCGTAGGCGGCCACAGCTACGTGGACGAATCGATGCTTACCGGCGAGTCCCGACCCGTGGAAAAGGCCGACGGGGATAAGCTGATCGGCGGCTCGATCAACGGCGACGGGGTTCTGGAGTTGGAAGTGCAGGGCACCGGCGAAGAGAGCTATCTCGCCAAGGTCATCGATCTGGTGCGAACCGCGCAGGAGGCCAAGAGCCGCACTCAAGGGCTGGCCGACCGGGCGGCCTTCTGGCTGACTATCGTCGCCATCACGGTAGGAGTCGCCACGCTTCTGGCGTGGCTACTTTTAATGGGCCGGGACCTGGAGTTCTCCATCGCCCGCATGGCCACCGTGATGGTGATCACCTGCCCCCATGCCCTGGGGCTGGCAATTCCCCTGGTCGTGGCGGTGTCCACGGCCAAGAGCGCCCAGAACGGACTGCTCATCCGCAACCGAACCGCCTTCGAGAACTCCCGCCGCATCACGACGGTGCTGTTCGACAAGACCGGCACACTCACCGAAGGCAATTTCGCAGTGTCGGACGTTCAGCCCCACGGAGACGGCCACGACGAAAACGAGGTCCTGCGGCTGGCAGCCAGCCTGGAGCAGAGCTCCGAGCATCCCATCGCCCGCGGCATCCTGAGGCGGGCCGAGGAAGCGGGAGTTGAGTTGCTCGCCGTGGACGAGTTCACAACGATCAAGGGCAAGGGCGTCGAGGGTACCGTCGAGGGGCACAAGGTGGCCGTAGTCAGCCCGGGATACCTGAAAGAGCAGGGTCTGGAGCTGCCCCGGGGGGCCGAGGCGAAAGCAGGGGTGACCCGGGTATTTGTCCAGGCCGACGGGGAGGTCGTTGGCTCCGTCGGGCTCTCTGATGCCATTCGGCCCGTGTCCCACGACGCGATTCGGAACTTGCAGAAGCGGGGGATCAAGTGCTGGATGATCACCGGAGACAACCGGGAGACGGCGGCGGTGGTTGCCGAGGAACTGGGAATGGACGGGTTCTTCGCCGAGGTCCTCCCGGAGCAGAAGCAGGACAAGGTGGCGGAGTTGCAGGGCAAGGGAGAGTTCGTGGCCATGACCGGCGACGGGGTCAACGATGCTCCGGCGCTTGCCAAGGCGGACATCGGCATCGCCATCGGCTCCGGAACGGACGTGGCCGCTGAGACGGCGGATATCATCCTGGTGAACTCCAATCCTCAGGATGTGACCACGCTGATCCTCTTCGGCCAGGCTACCCATCGCAAGATGGTGCAGAACCTGGCTTGGGCCACAGGCTACAACGTGGTGGCCATACCACTGGCTGCGGGGGTGGCCTACGGTGCCGGCATCCTGCTGTCCCCGGCTCTTGGGGCGGTCTTCATGGCCGTAAGCACGATTGTCGTGGCAATCAATGCCCGCCTGCTGCGGGTGAAAAAGGGCGAACAGCACAAATAGAGCACGATCGTAGGAAGCATAGGAGGTCTTCAGATGAACGTGAGAAATACGCTATGTCCACAGACCATCGGCCTTCTAAAATGACGAAAGCCGCTCGATTGAACGGCTCTCTATCTCTTTACTATACAATTATTTAATTTGGGCGATACTGGATTTGAACCAGTGACTTCTACCGTGTGAAGGTAGCACTCTCCCACTGAGTTAATCGCCCCGGTGCTTGAGAACCGAATCAGTGATCCGGTTCTCAGTTTGCACGCATTTTATATCCTGATTTTTTCGTCCTGTCAATGTTTCGGCGGCGAAAAAAATGCGGACGTCGCTGGGCCACAAACGGGACAACTGGGGGCAGCCTCAAGCCACGGCGTTGAGGATCAGATCCAAGGCCGCGGCCTCGGGGTAGGCGCCGACCATGGGCTGTGGGCTTTCCCCGATCACCGTGTGGGGCACGCCGGAAACCTGGTACTTGTTGGCCAGGTGGGGGAACTCTGTGGCTTCCACCATGGAGGCGGTGACTTTGGGCGACTCCATCGCCATGCGGAAGGCCTGCACCACCGCCCGGGGGCAGTAGGGGCAGGTCGGAGTGACGAATACCTGCAGGTGCACCGGCTTGCTCAATCCTTTGAGCCTCTCCTTTCCGTTGGCGGACAAGCCGGATTCACCCTTGGAGACGATCTCGATGCTCTCCAAAAGGGACATGAACTCGTAGCCGGCCGGTATTCCGTAGAAGCGGATACCGTAGTCCTTGTCTCCTTCACCGAAAACGCCTATAGCGGGGATCTTGTCGATGCCCAGCTTCCCGGCTTCGGCTTCCTCCTTCAGGAAATCTTTGACCTCCACGGTGATCTTGTCGGAGAGGGCGGCTACCTCCTCCACCAGTTCCCGCGTTTCCCTGCAGAACTGACACTCAATCTCCTGGGTAAACATAACCAGCTTGACCGGACCGGTCAGCTTGGCCAGCCGATCGCTAACGGCCTTCTTATCCTTGTCGCTTATCATTGCCATGATCGCTCCTCCTCAATCTGAAGTTCTTGTAATATAGAAATTTTACTATATATTATTCTTACCTAAAGATACAAAATTCCGTTCAAAAAGCAAACCACGATGGCAAATACACTGCTTTTCGATTACACTAAGAGCTATCATAGCGGGGAAAACCTATCATGGAAATGGCTCTCTATATCGGTACAGCTATTTTAACAATCGCCTGGTCGGTTTGGACCTATCTCACCTGGTCTGATCGCGCCCGCCTGGAAGACTATACGGGAAAGCGTTTCTACCTCATCGCTTCACCAAGCGGCTATTTTCTCCTCCTTGCCCTGGCGGGCTGGCAGCGGGTTCAGGTGATACGGCTGGACCTCATCGGGTTGGCCGTATACGACATCCTGATCGTTCTCTGTTGGATCCCCCTACTCATCGCCCGGGGTTTGAAGGCCAGTCAGTTCAAGAAGATGTACATACGGTTGCTGGCTTTCTTCAACGTCGTGGCGGTGCTCCTGGTAGCCGGTATTTTTCTGATTCGCCTGTTTCCGCCGCTGCTGATCCGGGTTTCAGACTTCATAAACCAGGGGATTCGGCTCGATTTCTTCAAATTCGCCTGGATCGGCCTGGATCCGGAGACCCATGAAAGGGACTTCATCTCCATGGCCAACAAGATCCTTATCGCCCTCTTCTCCTACATTCCGATCACCGTGCTGCGCACGTTGTACACGCACCGCCAGATCAGCCGCCAGCGCAAGTGGGTAACCATGGAGATCAACGCCCTGAAGCGGAAAATCGAACAGCTGGAAAAAAAGAGCAAGGAATAGAGCCCTCCCGACTTCTCAACAGTCCACAGCACTCCCGCTGAACTTGACAACAGGGAACAATCTATACTACCTTTACATAGACAACCTATGCATAGAAAAGCTAGGTATTAGATGCTCTTCGTTTCCTTCCGGGTTATTTCCCTTCTCCACCTCCTGACCGCCCTCGGAGCATTGGCCATCCTGACCCTGTCCCTGGCCAATATCCTCTGGCTTCGGTCAAGCAGTCACAAACCCGTGTCAACGGACCGAGGCAAGGTGTCGGTGCTCATTCCGGCCCGGAACGAGGAGGCGAACATCCGCCGCTGCTTGGATTCCCTGCTGGATCAGAGCTATGCAAACTTTGAGATCGTCGTACTGGACGATTGCTCGGAAGACCGGACCTGGCAGATCATAGCCGAGTACGCCCGCCGCTTCCCCGCTCGCCTGCAGGCGGTAAAAGGCGCGCCGCTGCCACACGGCTGGTGCGGCAAAACCCACGCCATGCAGCTGCTCTCCCGCTACGCCAGCGGCGATTATCTGCTGTTCACCGATGCCGACACGATCCACTCTCCGGAAAGTCTGGCCTGGGCGGTCACCAATATCAATGACCACGACGCCGATTTTCTCTCCGGCTACGTCCACCAGGATCTACAGTCCTTCGGTGAGGCGCTGATCGTTCCCACCACCTATATCATGAGCGCGATCGTCATGCCCTTTTGGCTCATCCCCAGGTCCAATTCCAGCATGCTCACGATGGCCGTGGGTCAAATGGTGATGTTCCGGCGGAGCGCCTTCGAAGCGATTGGCGGGTACTCCTCGGTTGCCGAGCAGATCAGCGAGGACGTCTTTGTTGCCAGGGCCGTGAAGAAGGCCGGATTTCGTACGGTCTTCCTCGATCTCCAGGACCATGTGAGCTGCAGGATGTACCAGGGATACAGGAACTCATTCGAGGGAATCGGCAAGAACATCTATGATTTTTTCAAGAACCAGCCGACTTTCTTCGCCTCGGTGGCCTCCGCCCTGGTGGCCTTCATCGTGCTCCCCCTGATCCTGGTTCCCATAGAGATGCATACGGGAAATCCCCTGCTGCGCCTCTCGGTCTTCAGCGTGCTTTGTTTCGTCGTAGCCTGGTCACTGACACTCTACGACCGCGGCCTGAAGTGGTGGGTGCCGCTGCTCTATCCCCTGACCTTCGTGCATCTGCTCTATATGGCCTGGAAGAGCTTCGGCAGAGCCGCCGCGAACGTGGGCATCGTCTGGAAGGGGCGGGTGTTCAAATAATCATGGCCTACAAACGGGGCCAAAAAATCGCAGCCTTCGGCTCTTCCTTTATCCCGGCAAGGGTGATATTTCACTTCACCCTCCTGCTGGTCCTGTTAGTTGACCGGCTGATCTTCCGCTTGAGAATCGAAGGAAGGGAACGGCTGCAGAGGGTGGCCTTCGGCCTGTTGGTGAGCAATCACACCCTGGTGCTGGATCCGGGAATCATCGCCCACGTGCTTCGGCCTCGACGTACCTATTTTACCATGTTGGAGGAAACCGCCTGCATCCCGCTGCTCGGGACCTTCGTTCGCCTGCTGGGAGCCGTCCCGATACCGGCCAGCTCCGGGGCTATACGTATCCTGGAGAGGGCGATACGCACGAACCTGCGGGATCTGCCCTTCGTGCACGTCTTTCCCGAAGGGGAATGCTACCTCTGGAATCAGGAAATCGAGGAATTCCGGCTGGGAGCCTTCTACCTGGCCTGCCGGCTGAGACTGCCCGTAGTGCCTGTCACCACCGTGCTTCATCAGCGGCACTGGCTGGGGCGTGAATCCCTCCACTTCGCCGGCCGCACCCTCCGCATCCCCCCTCAGGTTACCGTCGTAGTAGGAGAACCCGTCTATCCCAACGGAGCGGAGAAATCCCTCAAGCGGGAGGCCACGGAGCTGAGCCGCGAAGTTCGTTCGGTCATGCAGCGTACGATCGATCGTCGCGGCGGAAGCAAAAACATGTCCAAAGGCAGGATGCCCCGCCTGGCGGCTCAGCAGACCTAACCGGCGGATGGCGCCGGGAGTGCGAAACGGTTAGTCGGTGACGGGTCAGGCCCGCGGGAGAATCACCGTGAAGGTACTGCCCTCGCCGAGGCGGGAATCGACCCGGATCGATCCATTGTACTCGCCGATGATCCGCTTTACCGTGGCCAGTCCCAAGCCGGTGCCGGGAATGCCGGAGGTATGGGGATTCTTTATCCTGTAGAACTCCGCGAAGAGTCCCTTCATCTCCTCCGCGCTCATACCGATCCCCGTATCCCGGGCCTCCACAGCCACCGACTCATCGTCCTGCCGCATGATGAGCGAGAGGGATCCCCCATTCCGGTTGTACTTGATCCCGTTTGAGATCAGGTTCATGGTGATGCGATCAAGATCCTTCCGATCCATACGGACCGGATACTCCGCTTCCCGGGCTTCCAGGGTCAGGGTTATTCCGCTGCGATCCGCCTGAGCCTGGAAAAACTCCAGCTGGTCCCGAAGAACGGCTTTCAGGTCGAGCCTTTCGATCGATTTTTCTACCTTGCCCGCCTCACTCTGATTGAGAAACAGCAGATCCCGAATCAGGTCCAGAAGAGCCTCCCCACGGATCTTGCTTCGCTCCATCATTTCGTGGATTTTGTCCGCCTGGCCGTCAAACATCCCGGTCAGTATGATATTGATGTAGTTGATGATGGCGGCGATCGGGCTTTTCAGCTCATGTGCGACCATGGAAATAAAACGGGTCTTGTCCTGCTCCGCCTGCCACTGCCGGGTCACATCGTCCAGTATGACGATAACTCCCGCGTTCTCTCCGTCCCGCAGGTAGGGATTCACCCGGATCTCCAGCATTCGCTCCCCTACCTGTTCCCAGCGGATCGTCGCCTCATCCCGGGGGGATTCGGAATCAAGGATACCATCGATATTTTTCTGAATTTCCTCGCTCAGAGCGAGCTCCTTGAGGGTCAACCACGGTTGGTAGCGGACCGAGAGGAAACTCTCCGCCTTCGGGTTCATGAGCACCGGCTCCCGGTTGATGTTCAGAACCACAACACCCTCGTGCATCGAGTTGATCAACTGGCTGGAGAGGTTGCGTTCGCTGGCCAGCTCCGTCAGGTACTTCTCCCGTTCGAGAATCAACCTGCGCTGGCTGACCGCCCGCTGCACTACCTGTTTCAGATCCTTTGGCAGAAAGGGTTTGACCAGAAAATCGAAGGCGCCCTGACGCGTAACCTCCATGGCCGCCTCAACAGTGGCCAGGGCGGAGACGATAACGATCACTGTCTGCCGCCCGAGGGTTTCTTTGATGTAGCGGGTCACCTCGAAACCGTCGATTCCGGGCATCTTCAAATCGATCAGAGCCAGGTCGTAGGGGTTGGCCTTGAGGAGCTTGATCGCCTCCTCACCGTCTTCGGCCAGGTCCACCTGATAGCTGTTGCGCTCCAGCACCCGACGCATACCTTCCCGCATGCCCTCCTCGTCATCCACTACCAGGACCCGCAAGGTTTCTTGCATGAAATTCACTCCGCCAGGTATTGTTCGATTGTATTCAGCAGATCCTCCAGCGGCACCGGTTTGGTGAGGATCCGGTCGGCCTTCATCCAGCTTCGGGCTTTTTCGTCGTACGAATCCGGAGTGAAGCCCAACTTGTCGCGGGCGGCAGTCTGCATGATGATCGGAACCTCCGCGAGCTCCGGGTTGTCCCGCACCTTGGCGCAGAACACGAAGCCGGCGTCGTAGTGTTCCATCATCAGATCGACGAGGATCAGGTTCGGGGTGAAGCGTCGCAGAATCTCCAAGCCCTCCGCCGCCCCCCCGGCTGTCAGCACCTCATAACCTCGAGCCTCCAGAAAGACCTTCTGTCCCTCCTGAAGGTCGGGATCATCATCAATTATTAGAATCTTTTTCAAAGAGTCATCTCTCCCGTACTTGTGAGATTCACAGTCGGCCGGTCGGTCCCGGGACTAGAGGGAATCCAGCATCGATTCGGCTCTCCGCCCGGTTTCCGAGGACGGATCCAGAGCGTATGCCTTGCGAAGCAGCGCTTCAGCCTCGGCTTTCCGCCCGAGTTGGTTGCTGCAGAACGCTGAGAGGAAGTAGATGGTCTGGCTGTTCTGGTGATCCGGGAAACGCTGCAGGAAGGGATCGAAAAGCTCCAGGGCGGCCTGGTAGGCCTGCCCCTCCAGGAGTAGTTGTCCCTTGAGCAGCACGTAATCGCCGTAGTGAGCCATCAGATGGGAGGGCTCGGTCTCGTTCAGGTAACGCATGGACAGTCCGGTCTTGCCGTCCATGGCGTAGGCATACCCTATGTAGAAAAGGTACAGAGAACGGCTGGGCTCATCAGCCAGCTCGAGGGCTTCATCGAACTGCTCCACTGCTTCCTCGTAGCGTTCCTCCTCCAGCAGGGCCTTGCCCCGATCCGCCGCTTCCTCCTCCTCATCCATCCAGTCGAAGCCGAGGTCATCGGTGGCTTTCTCAGCGCGTATTCCCATGGCGGTGCTCTCGATCTCCGGCTGTCCGCGGAAGAGGTTGCGGATTTTCCCTCGGACTATCTGCACGATGCCCCAGGAGGAAACCTGCCGGGAGCTGTTCGCCAACTCGGAAACGAGGTACGTACCCTCCTCACTGAGGGTGATCCGTATGCTTCCGGAGGACAGCTCGGCCACCGAACCGGGACCGATGCGCAGGCTTGAGTCTGCCGAAACAACCGTTCCCATCTCGGCAGGCTGCCAGCGATCCTCCGCCTGCACCTCGACGGTCCCATAAACATAGTCCACCGAGTAATCCAGACAGAAAACAGCGGTCGGGATCAAGAGCGCGAGCAGCAGGACCGTGGTCTTTAGCTTCATCGATACACCAGCCTTATCATCATTATAACCGATCTTTCCCGCTCAATGCCACCGGCCTGAAGCGCGTTTAGTGCCGGATCTCCTGACCCCGGCTCAGCAGCAGAAATACGCCGATACAGAGGACCACCATCACCAGGAAGCCGGCTACCAGAACAATCACACTGCCGATCCCGAAGCTCTGCTGCACCGCGCCGACGATCTTCACGGCAAAAGCACCTGCACCGAAGGTGATCGTGAACTTGATCCCGTAGCTCATAGAGCGCCAGCGCGCGGGAGTTAGATAGGCGAGCAGGCTGTTTTCGATGGGTTGCACCCCGACTGTGAAAAGTACGAACATGCCCGCCGCCGGGATCAACAGAGCGTTTTCCAGAAATGCCGTGGCCAGGATAAAGGGCAGGGCGGCGCAGAAGAAGATGAAGTAGGCCCATTTGAGGCTGTGGCGATCCGCCACCCGACCGCCAAGGGCCTGGCCGAAAATCCCCAGAACATAGACGCCCGTGGCGATGAGGGTAGCCACCAGGGTTTGGAAGGCCGGCAGATCCTCCACTGCGGCAAATCGCCGGGTCAGGAGATCGCGGAGGAATCGACTCACATCTCCGAGCCGGGATTCGAGAAAAGTCGGCAGGATCACCGTAAAGCTCCTGTACATCAGCCCGGCAAACAGCACCCCCACGCAGAAGATCACGAACAGGCGCAGGGCGGTACCGGAGGTCAACTTCTCAACCTTCTTGACCTCGGTTCCCCTTTCAACGGAGAATGGAGTCACCACCCCTGCGATACCTACCAGCAAACCCGCGGCGCCCAGAATGATCACCCCTCGGCGCCAACCGATCAGATAGCTCAGCAGTCCGGCAACGAAGGGTGCGCTGGCCATCCCGACGTTGCCCCACACACCGTTGATACCCATAGCCCTGCCCCGTTTCCGGATCCCCTGAGACACCAGGGCCAGCCCCGAAGGGTGATAGGCCGAGCAGCCGATCCCCACCAGGGCGAAAGAGGCTGCGATGAGGGGAAGAGAACCCACCAATCCGGCCAATATGATTCCCGCGGCCGCCAGGAGCATTCCCGTGTTCATGGCCCACTTGTGTCCCAGATGGTCACTTATCCAACCCCAACCCAGAGCCAGAAGTCCGTAGAGCAGATACATCCAAAAACTGATGTTCAGCACAGTGGCAATCGGCAGCTGCAGATCCCGGCTCATGGGCATCACCAGAGCGGGGAACACCAACACGTAGAAATGAGAGAGAAAATGGGTGGCTGAAGAGAAAAAAAGGATCCGCCGTTCCTGTGGATTCATCGGCTGCCTCCGCTGCATCATCTAGGCCGTCCGAGGGATTATAGCCCGATCGGGCATGGGAGAACAGCGGGTAGGCGCACAAGATTGACAGCTGCGATCTTTTAGGCCACTATCGCAGAGGCAACATCCATGAAAGAGCCGCTGGTACAACGTCTGGTCGATTTTTCCGTCCGTCGTTCATGGATCGTGATCCTGATCACCGCCATCCTCTCTCTGTTCCTGGGCTACCATGCCCTCCACATCCAGGCGGACGCGGACATCTTCAATATGATCCCCCGCAAGACCAAGGTGATCGAGGACATCGACAGGTACAGCACGAACCGGGATACCGGACAGATCCTGATCGCCGTGGAGGGGCGGGATCTAGCGAGAGGGCCGGCGGCTGCATCCGGTCACCGCGGCCCCGGGCGGCCGGGCGCCGAGCAACGAGGCGGAGCTTCAAGAGTTCAAGAGTCTCCTGCTGTCCGATCCACTTGCCAGGAACCTCGTCTTGTCGGGGGATCGGAGCGCTCTATGTGCGATCTTTCCCGTTGAGTATCAAGAGGACTACAGCAGGTTGCTCAAGATGGTGGAAACTTCGCGCTCCACCCTGGAGAGACACTACACGGTGTACATCACCGGAGCACCGGTGATTCTGCACACAACCAAGACCGCATTGCTGGGGGATGTGCCCAAGTTCCTGGTCTTGTCCGTGATCGTGATCCTGGCCATCCTCTACCTGAGCTTTCGGTCTCTGCGTTCGCTGGGGCTGCCCCTGATCGTAGTCGGGTTGGGCACGCTCTGGGCCATGGGAACCATGCACCTGCTCGGATTCAAGCTCACCGTGGTGAGCATCATGGTACCTCCCCTCGTACTCACCCTGGGCAGCGCCTACAGCATCCACATCCTCAACCAATACTACCGGGAGGCCAGAGTCAAAGGGGAGGACAAAGCCTGGATTGCCCAATCGGTGGGACACATCAACCAGACCATCCTGCTGGCCGCCCTGACCACGATCATCGGCTTCTCCAGCCTGGCCTCGGCCAACCTGTCCCAGATCAAGGAGTTCAGACTGGCCACCAGCATCGGCGTCGTCTACTGTGCACTGCTCACCCTGTTTTTCTTTCCGGCGATTCTTCGCCTGCTACCTGTTCTCCCTCACCCAGCAGCTCAAGCTGATGAATCTGAAGCTGACCGGGAAGTTCGCCATCCCGCAAAAGCCGGGCGCCGATCCTGCTCACCTCTCTGTCCCTGGTGGCCGGGTTATTGGTGCTGTGTTTTTCCCACTTTCTCCCGATCCTCTACTTCGGGATCCTGGTATCCCTGGCTCTGGTCACCACGACTGTGGGTGCGCTGATAATTCTGCCGGCGCTTCTATCCTTCGGGAACCGATAGGAGTAATCGATAGAATTGGTCGACGGGTGCCGGTTTTACTACTGCCGGCCACCGGGAGGACCGAGGATCTCGGCCCAGACCACGGCTCGTTTCAGGGGCGGCAGTCTCTCGAGCCTGGCCGTGATGGAGGAACGCTCCCCGGGCGCTGCTTTGACGGCCCGATGATCCGACCGCGCCCTCGCCTCCATCCGCTCCCGCAAATTCTGTGTTTCCCGGGGTACGGCCATCCGGCTTGTGCCGTCCGGCAGGCGGGAACCGCGGTCAACGGCCACCCGGCTTTGCGCCGCAGGTCCAACCACCGGTCGTGGCACCGGTGCACTCCGTGGCTGCATCGTGGCTGTCTGGGATTTGAAATCATTCAGAGAAAGGGGTGGCGGATAGGCGTAGCTCTCCCGGGAGGTGACTTGGGGCCTTCGGGGCTGCTGTGGTGTGAAGGTCGCCGCTGAGGCGGGTGTCCGCTGTTCGGCTTCCGGGTATTGTTGGGTTTCCCGCTGCCAGGGGAATTGGGTGGCACGGGTTGGTCCCGGCGCCCGGGCTGTCGCGCCCGGGGCTGTCTCCTCCCGGCTGGAAACAGACCGGGGTGCCGGCCCGGCACCGGCGGTCCTGGTCGCAGCCGCCGATGGATGCGTTCCCTCTGCAGCCCGAGCCGGCGCGCCCCCAGCGGCACCCTCCCTCTGTTTCCGCCTTCGGGCGGCCCGGGCGCGCAGGAATATCGAGATCACCGCGACCAGCAGGATCGGAACAATGGTGAACAGACCTTCAAAGGCTTGGGCGCGAAGCACGTCCTACTCCTCCTCCGGCTTTGCCTGACCCTCTTCTCCGATGCTCTGCCGCATCTGCGTGTCAGCCTGGATGTTCCTCAAGCGGTAGTAGTCCATGATGCCCATGTTGCCGCTGCGGAAGGATTCGGCAATGGCTTTGGGAATCTCCGCCTCCGCCAGCACAACCTTGGCCCGATTCTCCCGCACCAGGGCGGACATCTCCTGCTCCCGGGCTTTCGCGGCGGCCCGCCGCTGCTCCGCGATGGCCTGGAAGCGCCGCTTGTCCGCCTCGGCCTGGTCGGCCTGAAGCTTGGCGCCGACATTCTCCCCCACATCCACGTCGGCGATATCGATGGACAGGATCTCGAAGGCTGTTCCCGCGTCCAAGCCCTTCTGGAGCACGGTCTTGGAGATGTTATCCGGATTTTCCAGCACATGCTTGTAGGATTCCGCCGAGCCGATGGTGGTGACGATACCCTCGCCTACGCGAGCGATTATCGTTTCTTCAGTGGCGCCACCGACCAGCCTCTCGATATTGGCCCGCACCGTAACCCGTGCCTTGGCCTTCAGCTGGATGCCGTCCTTGGCCACCGCGTCGATCGTGCCCCGGCTCTTCTCCGGATTGGGACAGTCGATGACCTTGGGATTGACGCTGGTCTTGACCGCTTCCAGAACGTCCCGCCCGGCCAGATCGATGGCCGTTGCCCGCTGGAAGTTCAGGGGAATGTTGGCCTTGCTGGCGGCGATCAGGGCCTTGCTGACCCGGATCACATCTCCTCCGGCCAGATAGTGGGTCTCCAGCTGATCCGAATCCACCTTGATCCCGGCCTTGGTGAGCATGATCCGGCTGTCCACGATCAGGCGGCCTTTGACCCGCCGGATCCACATTCCGATCAGCCGGCCGATGCCGATATGGGCACCGGAGAGCAGGGCGCGGAACCAGAGTCCGAAGAACTTCAAGAAAATGGCGATAAAGGCGATGGCAACGATTGCAACCAGAACGTATAGGATGATCATGTTATCCTCCTTGCCGCACCACGATGCGGCTTCCCTCTACTTTCACTACTTTGATGGGTTTGTCTTTTTCGATGAACTCCCCGCCGGTCACGGCGCTGTACTTCTGGCCGTCGATGCGGACCATGCCGACCGGACGCAGGATCGTCAGGCTGGTTCCCTCTTTCCCGACCAGATCGACGTACTTTTCAGGGGTGAAGGAGGAGTAGCCCTTCTCGGGTTCCTGCCGGTCCTGGCTGATGAGCCAGCGGCCGACCGGAGAACGGGGAAAGAACCTGAAATACAGGACGATGAACACCGGAACCAGAACCAGGACCACGGCCAGGTAGATCGATCCGATCAGATTGCCCAGCCGCTGGTAGGCGATTACGACGCTGGCGATGATCGATCCCAGTCCGGCGATACCGATGATCCCGGCAGAGGGAACGAACACCTCCAGGATGATAGCCACGACCCCGGCTGTAGCCAGACCTATAGCCAACCACATAGCGTGTATCCCCCTCAGGCCCTCCGAACCACGATCCTGTTGCCGCTGACCTCGATGACCTCCACAGGCGTACCGGCTTCGATGAACTCCCCGTCCGTTTCCACGACCAGAATCTCCCCCTCGAAATCAGCCTTGCCTGCAGGGCGCAGCGCTGTCACCGCGTTTCCCCGCCTGCCGGTCAACAGGGCTGAGCTCTCCACGCTCTGGACCGTGTAACCGGCCAGCGTGTCCTGGTTGCTGTCCAGGATCAGCCGCTTCAAGCCCGGGGTTCGGGGAAATATCCGCAGGATGAATACCAACAGCACCAGGGAACCCACGAAGCCGAATCCGACGTTGCGCAGGTTCCTTAAGAATATGTCCCACTGCCAGGGCACACGGGGGATGACGAACTCCTGCCGGGACAGCACCAGGGCGGTAATTATCAGGATGATCCCGGAGATGCCGGTAACCCCGAAGCCGGGGATGAGGAAAATCTCGATAACCAGGAGGACCAACCCGAGGAGAAAGAGGATGATCTCGAGGGATCCGACCGTACCCAGCAGCGCTCCGCCCAGGAAGATGATCAGAAAGGCGATGATGGCGATGGTTCCCGGCACACCGAAGCCGGGACTGGTGATTTCCAGGTACAGGGCGACCAACCCGACAAGCACCAGCAGGCTGGTAACCGCCGCTCCGGTGATCACCGATACGATGCGATCCGGCGCGCTTGGCTCCAGACTTTCAACCGAGGCGGCGGGGATGCCTAAAAGCTCGTAAAGCGCCTCGAGATCTCCGACCGTGGCTGATGAGACGCCGTAGCGCTCCATCTCCCCCGCGGTCAGGGCTAACAGCTTTCCGGTGGGGGAGATGACTTTGCCCTTCTCCAGGGCAAGATTCTGCTCCCGGGCCTGCCTCTCCAAATCGGGGAGATCCGTGGATGTTGTAACCTCCAGCTTCCCGTCCAGGTAGACTTCGATCAGCTCAACATCCATGTCCACCATGGCCAGGGCGATGCCTTTGGGGTAGCCGTTCTTCTCCGCCAGGGCGGCCATCTGGGCCCGCACGGCGCTCACGGTTTTCTCCGGGGCCATCTCCATGCCCTGCTGGCTCTGGTATACAGGGGCGGCCGCCCCGATCGAAGTACCCGGGGCCATGTAGATCCGGTCGCAGGAGAAGCTGATCAGGGCTCCGGCGGACCAGCTGACGCCGGTGCCCTCCGGGGTTGCCGGTACGTAGGCAATGGTCTCGATCTCATCCAGACCGCCGATCAGGGTGGCGATCTGCAAGGCCGAGTCGACCCGCCCGCCGAAGGTGTCGATGCGGAAGATGATGACAGAGGCGCCGGCCCGCTCAGCCTCCTGGATGCCCCGGCGGATGAATATCATCAACGCCCTGTCGATCTCCCCTTCGATGGGGATGACGTAGGCCTCCGGTTTCTCCTGAGCCCAGGCCGGCATGATGAGACCGAACAGGAGCAGAAAAAGAAAAAATCGCCCCAGGAATGAGTGATTCATCTACCATAAAAATCACCCGCCTGAGGCGAATTGTCAAGATGTCAATTGGGGGGGACAGTCTTCCGGCTCATGCCGCCAGGCGGTACTGCTGTTCCTTTAGAACTTGATCCCGGCAAACAACTTGGGATAGACCTGCAACGACATTCCCCACAGATCCATGTTGAAGGAGGATCCCTGGTGCAGTCCGGTTGCCACCGTGTATCCGGGAATGGTGGAATCCAGCATCACCCCGCCGAACAGGCCCACGAAACCGAAGACCTGTACACCCAGCAACAACCGGGCCGAAGGCCAGAACGGCGACATCTCACTCATATCAAAGGCTTCGGCCAGCTCGCCCTCGCTCCATCCGCTCCAGCTTGCCTTGGCACTGAGGTCTGCGTCCACGAAGACCGGACCAACCGGAACGTGCAGGCCAAACCCGAGGGCGCCGGTGTAGATGGAGGGACGCTGCCCCAGGGCCATACCTCCGTACAGCAAAGTATAAAGATAGCGGCTGCCCATCTCGAATCCCACGTAGCCCAGGCCCCCCTCGGAGTACCAGCCGGAGGTCCGGAAGATCCCGTTCTCCACGATATTTATCAAACCGATCGGAATCCCGTACAGATCCCTGGATATGTTCACGATGCCCACCTGGGCCCCCCGCACCACACCGCTGGAGATATTCACGATTCCGACCTGGGTCCCGCTGACATCATCGGAGATGTTGACCACCCCGACCTGCGCCCCGGACACCCTGGCTGCCGTGTTGAACACACCGGAGAATTGAGCCCCGCTGACCGAACCCTCGGCCATGTTGAAAATCCCGGCGGCCTGAAAACCGGTGAGGGCCTCCTTGCTCATGTTGAACACCCCGGCGGCCTGCACCCCGGCAAAGGTTCCTCCGGCCATATTGAACACCCCGGCGGCCTGAAGGAAGGAGGTGTTGCCCTCGTTGACGTTGAACACCCCTGCCCACTGGGCCGCGGTGGTCTCCCGGCCGACGATGTTGAAAACACCGGCGTACTGTATCCCCAGAAGGTCGCCCTCGATGATGTTGCCGACTCCGGAGGCCTGGATACCGGTGAGCTTATCCTCGGTGATGTTCATGACCGTGCCCAGCTGGGCTCCCTTGATGCCGTAGGCCGAGCCGACCAGCAGATTGAGAGAGAGGTTGTACACCGTGCGCTCGGCCGCCGGGCTCGGTATACCGGGCAGCACGGTGAAGCCGAAGGATTCGTAGGAGACGGAAGGCTCCTCCTCCACCGGGGCTTCCTCTACCGGTGGAAGCGGCGGCGCCCCACCCCTGGGGGTGGTCTGCTCTCTACCGATCGGCTGAAAATCCGCCGGCTCGAGCTCCCTGCGAACGCCGGATCTCAGAGCCACGTTCGTCACCCAGCTGCGCCCCTCGGCGTCCAGGGTGAGGGAGTAGCGTCCCTCGGGCAGGGCCAGTACCACGCCTGTGCCGAAAACCTTGCGCACCTCCGCCACCAGGTTCCCCATTGGTCCGCGGACGTACAGACGCCCGTCGATCTGTTCGCCCAGGACGATGCTGCAGGAGGCGACCCGCAGATCCGTCATGGTCAGATCCCCGGTTCCGGTCAGCTGGATGTTGTAGGAGGGGTGCTGGGCACCGGCGTTGGAGGTCTCCGTGCGGGCCAGGGTTTCGGAGAAGGCGTAGTGGTAGGCCTCATTCAGAGATACCTGCTCATCCCGGGTCGAATCCGCCGCCCCCCTCAGCGCGGTGATCATGTAGTGGGTGAAGTAGGAGCCCTGTATGTGATCCGATTCCTGGGCCGCCTCATCCGCGGAACTGGAGGTGAGGAAGGCGTGGCCCTGCATCTGGATCGACTCGTCGATCATGAAGGGAAGCTGCCGTGCTCCTCCCTTGAGTCGGGTAAAGGCGCCGGAGAAGCAGGAATCGAGAATGGCGATATTCACATCCGCCTCGATATCCACGACCGAAGCTTTGAGGTCCGTGTAGGCCACCCTCTCCTCGCCCAGAAGCAGACCCCTCTCATCGGAATGTCCGGAGTAGTAGAACAGGAACTCCACCCTTCGTGCATCCGCATGGGCCTGCCGGACCCGCCTGTTCATCATCAGAAAGGCGGTTTCCAGATCGTAGGAGGTGGGGGCCAACAGCACGATACTGTCGTTGAACTCGATCCCGCCCAGCTCCTGCATCACCTCGGCCATGGCCCGGGCATCGCTTTCGGCGTAGCGCAGGCGTACCCGTTCGTGTCCCCCGTCGTTGGACCCGACAAATATGGCGTAGCGCCGAAGCCCGCCAGAACTCTGATTCGCAAATAGAGATGCAGCGCCCACCAGAACGAGCAGCAGCAGTGTTATCCGTCTCATCCTTCTTTCACCTTCATTTCAACAGCAGTATCGAGCTCTGCTCCAGCCGTCTGGGCAGACTCAAGCTTTGACTTTTCGCGGTTTCAGGTTTTTCCGCCAGTTCCTCCGCCGCCTCGAGCACCCTCTCCACGGAAAAGGGCCTCCCGGAAACGACGAAGAAAAAGCGTTCGAAATCCGGAGCGTCGTCCAGGGTGTAGGCAAAGGGAAGCAGCACCTCCCCCTCCCCCTCCAGGCTCTGGCCGGTTACGGCGGACAGCGGGAAATGGAGGGTTACCGCCCCGCGTCCGTCGATTGAAACGATCGCTCCGTACTCATTCGCCCCCGAGACATAGCCGACCTGCAGGGTCGTTCCCTCGCTTACCCGATCCCCCTCCTCGAGCAGCCGGGCGCCTGCAACCGTCTGCATGTAGACGTTCAGATGGGGAGCGCCGCCTTTCAGGCGTATCTCTGCGCCTTGACCCTGGGGCGCGAAGAACTCCGGTCCGCGGGTGATCAACAGCAATCCGCCCACCAGAACCAGGAGGGCAAAGCTGGCCGCCGGCACGAGCCGTCGCGGCGGCGCACCGCCCTCAACCGGGCGAACCCGGGCAGCTTCCGCCGCCTCGCTTTGCTGACTCAACCGGCTGCGGTTTTGGATCGTCTTGGCCATTTCTTCGGGAGGATACTCCTCCAGGATCCTCCGGTTCTCCGCCTTCAGCTCTTCGAGCCGGCGCTGAACGTCGGGGTCCTTGAGCAACCGCTCCTTCGTGCCCTGCGGCAGCTCGCCCAGGAGCAGTTTTTCGATAAACAGATCGGGAATCCCGTTATCCTTCATGACGTTTTTACTCCCTCCAGGGCTAAACCCCGTTTCCGTAGGGCTCTCAGGCGCTTGCGCACCCCGGACACGGACAATCCGACCTCGGCGGCGGTTTCCTCCAGGGTGAGTCTGTCCACGTAGTGGAGAACCGCGATCGTCCGGGTGGATTCTTTCTCCCGACTGAACAGCTCATCCAGAAAAGCCCGGGTCAGCGAACGCTCCTCGTGTTCATCAACACTCGCGATATCCATCAACAGCTCCTCCTTGCTGCTCGCAGGCCTGCGCTTATCACCGCGCAGGATATTCAGACAGACGTTCGTCGCGATCCGGTACAGCAAGCTGGACGGTGCGTCCGCGGTCAGCCTGTCCGCATGACGCAGAAGCTTAACAAAGGTGTCCTGCATCGCATCCAGGGCCTTGTCCTCCTGCTGCAGGAGCTGACGACAGCGCCTGAGCACCATAGGCCCGTACTTCCTGTAAAGAGCCTCAACATCGATAGCCAAGAAGGATCCTTTCCAGCGCTATCTAAATAGTATAACACCGGCGCGGGGATTTTGTGTTACCACGAAGAAACTACACCCTCGAAAAACTCGTGTCCAGCGTTCGCACCCATTTCATATAACCGCTTTACAATACGTTAAGTATGTGAGAATATGCTCGATAGAGAGAGGAGAAGCCAATGGCTGAACAGCAAGTCGGCTGCGCACGGCCGACGGGAAGCGTGGTTGGTGCGTCCCCCAAAGAACAGAGCTCCACGCCTGAGCGGCGTGAGGAGCGGCCCAAGGAGGAAAACATGGTTCAGGTCAAAGCGGGAGGCAAGGCGCCGGATTTCCAGGCACCGGCCTATCACCAGGGAAAGTTCACCACCGTGAAGCTCTCGGATTATCTGGGCAAGTGGATTTTGCTCTGCTTCTATCCGGGTGACTTCACCTTCGTATGACCGACCGAAATATCAGCGGTCGCTGATCGATACGAAGAACTGAAAAAACTGGGCTGCGAGGTATTCTCGGTAAGCGTGGACAGCACCTTCGCCCACAAGATCTGGGATGAAGAAGAGCTGTCCAAGATGGTGGACGGCGGGATTCCCTTTCCGATGATCTCAGACGGAGCGGGACATCTCGGCAAAGTGTACGGCGTGTACGATGAAAATGCGGGTGTGGATATCCGGGGACGGTTCATCATCGATCCGGATGGTGTGGTTCAGGCTATGGAGATCCTGACTCCGCCGGTGGGAAGGCATCTGGATGAAACGATTCGTCAGGTCCAGGCGTTCCAGCACGTACGCAAGACCAAGGGAGCGGAGGTTTGTCCTTCCGGCTGGCATCCCGGCGATCCGGTGCTGAAAGTGGGACCGGACCTTGTCGGAAAAGTCTGGAAGGTCTGGAAGCCGAGGTAGTATCCAAAACGAGGGAGTGTGGCTATAGTGGTAGATCAACCAATGACTATCACCCTGCAATACTCCCCCATTCTCAATTTGAAGTCCGTCCCGCAGGGGGAACGGTTCGAACTGCCTGCGGGCACCACCGCAAGTGCACTTCTCGAACGGCTCGGTATCCACTCAAACCACCAGCGCTACCTCATCGTGTACGCCAACGGCAAAAAGCAAACCCTCAGCTACACCCTCCGCAACGGCGACTCGGTACAGCTGTTTCTGCCCATCGGCGGCGGTTGATCCCGCTGCTTCGATGCCGGCGCCTTGACCCGGGGCGGTCGAAGGTTGACACGAAGCGAGCCGGCTACATACTATTACCATGCAAAAACACACGGGGAAGCTGATGGGATCTGGTGGTCTCCGCGGTCTTCAAAACCGTTGGTCGCCTGAACAGGCGACGGCAGGTTCGATTCCTGCCTCTTCCGGATTCCGGCGGCCGTAGCGACGCGAAGATGAACAAACCCGATACGAACTCCCTCTCGCAACTGCCCCAGATCGAAACGCTCCTCCAGACCGAAGAGCTCGAGATATGGTTTTCCCGGCTCAGCCGCCCCCTGGTTGCCAGGCTGGCCGCGGAGACGATCGGGGAGGTGCGAAGGGCAATGCAGGGGGGAGAGGATTTCCCGGGAGAGGAGGCGATCCTCCAGGCGGTGGTCCGCCGCTGCTTGCAGACCTCCAGGGGCAGGATCCATCACCTGATCAACGCCACCGGGGTGGTGTTGCACACCAACCTGGGCCGGGCACCGATCTCCAAAGCAGCCTGGCGCTCCGCCGAGGCTGTCAACACCGGCTTCTCCAATCTGGAGTTCGACCTGCAGACGGGAAAACGGGGAAAGCGCAGGGGCATCATTCCGGATCTGCTCTCTCTTCTGGTCGGTGCGCAGGACACCCTGATGGTGAACAACAACGCGGCGGCGGTGTTCCTGATCCTTTCGGCCCTGGCCAAGGGCCGGGAGGTGATCGTCTCCCGGGGAGAGCAGGTGCAGATCGGCGGCGGTTTCCGCATCCCCGAGATCCTGGCTCAGACAGGGGCGAAGATGGTGGAGGTGGGCACGACCAACATCACCCGATTGGAGGACTACACCGCTGCCCTGAGCCCGGATACGGCCATGGTCCTGACCGTGCACGCCTCGAATTTCCGCATCCGCGGTTTCACGGAGCGGCCCGGGATCCGGGAGCTGGCGGCGGAAATCCCTGAGGATGTGCTCCTGGTGGTGGATCAGGGCTCGGGTACGACCACCGAGCGTATCCCCGGAGAACACTCGGTCTCCCACTACCTGAGCTCGGGAGCCGATCTGGTCAGTTTCTCAGGGGACAAGGTGCTGG
>Ga0315554_1000549_pt1 | contig 22495 bp, 20 predicted proteins | sample SalMarSW160370MG_FD_202114 | JGI IMG/M metagenome (GOLD analysis project Ga0315554, IMG submission 202114) | Salt marsh sediment microbial communities from the Plum Island Ecosystem LTER, Massachusetts, United States - Salt Marsh Sediment SW1603-70 ... | reverse complement strand
CCACGTTGGCCTTACCTACCCCAGTGCGATTGGTCTTCAGGGAGGCGGCCAAGACAACGAGGTCAGCCATAATGAAATCCACGACACACCTTACACGGCCATTAACTGGGGCGGAGAGAGAAACCGAATCGAAAAGAACCTGATTTATCGTGCGATGCTGGAATTGCATGACGGCGGAGGTATCTACTGTTTCGCAGGCAAAGGGCTTGTGCTGCGGGGTAATTTCATTCGGGACATACCCGATACGGGCGGCTATGGGTCCTCAGCTTACTATCTCGATGAGCGGTCTGAGAACTGTATAGTCGAGGGAAATTTATCACTTAACGTTGGCCGGCCTACACACAACCACATGGCAAAAAATAACACTATTCGCAATAACGTTTTTATCTGTGATGAGGATGCGAGATTTACATTCCCGAGGTCTTCGGATTTTGTATTCGAGAGAAACATCGTCTATGCCAGGGGTAAGATTGTATTTGACAATACCGATGCCATCACGACATTCAAGGACAATGTCCTGTACAGCACGGAAGGCCAAGTTCAAGGCAACAAGATGAGCCGATACAGCCGGACAGGCTCTGAACCATTGCAGCCGGACGACAATCTGTTCGCGGACCCGCTTCTCGTCGAGTTTGAAAAGGGTAAGGTGAGTTTCGCCGCTCAATCACCGGCGGCCAAGCTCGGCATAGAACCGATAGATGTCAGCGGTGCCGGTCGGCGGCCTTAGTGTGGCGGCTCAAAATCACTTGGATGAGAATATATTTTATTCTTGACCTATTGGCCGGCCATTGTTAGAAAATAACCGGTTTATCAAATAAATTTGCATTTAAATGGAAGGGAATTGCACTATGGCAGAAATAAATGAAACCCCGGAAACGCCGGAAACTCCCGGCGGTGAACCCAGCGCCGAGCAGCCCACAAGTGCGGAACCGGCTGCAAGTACCGAACAGCCCCGAAGTGCGGAACCGCCTGTAAGTTCCGAGGAGCCCGCAAGCGTCCAAGAGGAACAAGTAAGTGAAGAAATAAATAAAGATGCCCGCATGTGGGCGATGTTCTGCCACCTGGCGGCACTTGCAGGACTGGTAGTGCCAGTTGTTGGCTGCATCGTAGGACCATTGATTATATGGCAGATAAAGAAAGACGAACACCCATTTGTCAATGAGCAGGGCAAAGAAGCGGTGAACTTCCAGATATCGATGTTGATATATGGGATTGTTGCGGGGCTTCTGTGTTTTGCGTGCGTCGGTTTTGTCTTGGCGCCGGCGGTAGCCATTTTTGACATCGTCTTTTTAATAATTGCGGCTGTTAAGGCCAACAATGGTTTCCACTACCGCTATCCGCTTTGTATCCGGTTCATTAAATAGACGTCGGCGGCACGAAAAATAAACACCAAATGCGATTTGCTATCAAGCTATCGATTAGCGTGTGCATTATCCTTTTTTGCACATGGATAGTGGGCAAGCATAAGCTTCCGACACTGGCCGGCCTGATTACAGTCATGCCTCTGACCAGTCTCATTGTGCTTGTCTGGTTATATCTGGACAACCCGGGCAATTTCAACCTGATGACCGATTATACTAAAGGGGCTTTATAGGGGATTTTGCCAACGATTTTATTTTTCATTACAGCTTTTATGTGCTTTCGCAGGCACCTGTCCCTTTGGATTGTGCTTTGCGCCGGCTTTGCGGTCTGGCTTATCGCCGCATTTGTTCATCAGTGGCTGCTCAGTAAATAACCGCTGAGCCAGTTTGTTCTGACCCGGCGCAGTGAACTAATCTTCAACAGTTATCTCTGCCCTTGCAAAATTGCCGCTGCTTCGATATTATAGCGTAAATGGCGGCAAAAAAGGACAAGCACAAGGATGCTCCGAGTGCGGTCAATAAGAAGGCTTATAGAAACTTCGAGCTTGTCGAAAAGTTCGAGGCCGGGCTTGAGCTTTTAGGCTCGGAGGTCAAATCGCTGCGGGCCGGCCAGGCCGACCTCGACGGCTCGTACGCGAGGATTTTGGACGAGCAGTGCTGGCTCGTTGGTGCTACTATAGCCCAGTATCAACAGGCCGGCGTCATGAACCATGAGCCGACCAGAAACAGAAAACTATTACTGCATAAGGCCGAAATCCACAGGATAAGGGTAAAGCTTGAGCAGCGGGGATTTACCCTCGTGCCCCTGCGGATTTACTTCAGCGGCAGGGGCCTTGCAAAGTTAGAGCTGGCCCTGGCCAAAGGTAAAAGGCAATATGACAAACGAAAGACAATCACCGAACGTGACCAGAGGCGAGACTTAGACAGGAATATGAAAAAGTATCGCAGATAATTAAAAAGAAAAAGCAGATTCCCGCCTGCGAGCGAATAACAAAAGCAGCACAAATAAAACTTTGCAATAAGATATATTCAGGACAGGAGTTTTTAGAATGGCTGAAGAAAAAAAAGAAGAGAAAAAAATTATAGTCGACGAGGACTGGAAAAAGGAAGCTCAAAGAGAAAAAGAGACATTAGCCGCACAGGAAGAAGAAGAAAAGAAAGCAGAAGAAGAGACTCGTCGCGGGCCTTTGCCTAAGGGTAATTTTGCGGCGCTGATAAGTATGCTCGTTACGCAGGCATTTTTTGCTATGGGGCTGCTCCAGGTCAAAGAAGGCAAGGAAAGAGAGCCGGATTTGGAGCTGGCTAAATACAACATCGATATGCTCGAAACCATCGAGGAAAAAACCAAAGGCAACCTGACTGAAGAAGAAAAGAAAGTCCTCGAAAATACACTCAGTCAGGTCCGTATGGCCTACGTTCAGGTTACAGAGCAAGTCCCACCAAAAACTCAATGAGTAAAGTGGCAAAAATACACGTAAATTTGAAACACAAAGAGAACTCTCTAACGAGGTAAGCCGTATTGGCAAATATATTGGATAAAATTGTTGCGGATAAAAGGACGGAAATCAGGGGCCGACAGTCCCAGAGAAGTCTTGAGCAGCTTAAAGAACAGGTTGTCTCTTTGCCGAAGTGCCGCAATTTCTACAAAGCTGTCACCAAGCCCAACAGGCGGGGCATAAACGTTATTGCGGAGGTGAAAAAGGCCTCGCCTTCAGCCGGTATCATTCGCGAGGATTTTGACGCCGTGGCGATTGCGCAGACCTACAAGAAATGCGGTGCCGATGCAATCAGCGTTCTTACCGATGAAAAATACTTTCAAGGCCGACTCGAATACATAAAGCAGATAAGCGAGGCGGTGGATTTGCCTATTTTGCGAAAGGATTTTATCATCGACCCCTGGCAGGTCTACGAATCACGTGCGGCCGGTGCCGATGCGATATTGTTAATAGCTGAAGCGCTAAAGCCCGGCGAATTGATGGACTTGATGATAACCGCGGCCGAGCTGACCTTAACGGTCCTTCTGGAAATCCACCAGGCCGATACGCTGCTGGCGGTCCGCAGCCTGATAGGCTTTCCAAAGAAGGGATACAGCGTTATCGGAATCAATAATCGGGACCTGGCCACAATGGAAGTGGACCTGAATACAACCAGCCGGTTGGCGGAACTTATCGATAATAAGAACGAACTGGTCACCGAAAGCGGGATAAAGACGCGAGCCGATGTCGAGAAGATAAAATTCGCCGGTGTCAGGGCTGTTCTCATTGGGCAGGTGCTTTGCGCGAGTGCCGATATAGAAGAAAAATTCACCGAGCTATTCGGCTAATCACTTACACATAGAAAATGTTATTAAAAAAAACTTGTAATTAAAAGGATTACTTGTGAATACTATGAGCATATTTCTTTATCTGCTATTAGGTTTAATGACCGGCATTCTTAGCGGCTTAATCGGCATTGGCGGCGCCATAATTATCATTCCATCACTGGTTCTCGGGTTCGGAATGTCACAGCATACGGCTCAAGGCACGACTTTGGCATTGATGGTTCCGCCAATCGGTCTTCTTGCCGCATGGACGTATTACAAGGCCGGCTTTGTGGACTTCAAAGTAGCGGCCCTTATCTGTCTGGGTTTTTTTGTCGGGGGCTTTATAGGTGCCAGGTTTGTAACTGATATTCCCGACTTGCTGCTGAGAAGGATATTCGGGCTCGTGCTTCTCTTGGCAGCTTTGAAGATGATTTTTACAAAATGAGAAAAGTCGGCAGCTATACCTGCAATTTCTCTATTGATTTTGCTTCCGGGCTTTTTGGATTTTCGCCCAGGGGTCACGCAGGGTTGCCGTCCGATTGAATACGAGCTTTTCCCCCGAACTTTTGGGGTCCACGCAGAAATAGCCCAGTCTCTCGAACTGGTATCTTCGGCCCGGTTTTGCCTCCGCGAGAGACGGCTCAACACGACAGGAATCTAAAATTTGCAATGAATTCGTATTCAGATTGGATTTGAAGTCCTCGCCCCGGCCTACATCATCCGGGTCTTCTTTGCTGAACAGATGGTCATACAAGCGTACTTCGGCAGGCAGCGAGTGAGAGGCGCAAACCCAATGCAGTGTTGACTTGACCTTGCGTCCGTCCGGGGCGTCACCGCCCCGTGTAGCGGGGTCGTATGTGCAGCGAAGCTCAACGATTCGGCCGCTGTCATCCTTAACTACATCTTTGCACGTGATGAAATACGCATACCGAAGGCGGACTTCGCGCCCGGGCGCCAGGCGGTAAAATTTCTTCGGAGGCTGTTCCATGAAATCTTCCTGCTCGATGAAAAGCTCCCGAGAGAAAGGTACCTTCCGCGTGCCGGCACTTGAGTCTTCCGGATTGTTGACAGCCTCCAGCTCTTCCGTTTGTACCTGTGGGTAGTTTTCGATGACGACTTTTAGCGGCCTGAGTACGGCCATCACGCGAGGCGAGGTTTTATTCAGGTCCTCTCGCAGGCAATATTCCAGCAATGCGATATCAACAGTGCTGTTGAACTTATTAACTCCGATACGTTTGCAAAACTTCCGGATGGACTCGGGTGTATAGCCTCGACGCCGCAGGCCGCAGATGGTAGGCATCCGCGGGTCATCCCATCCACTGACCAGTCCTTCCTGCACCAACTGCTGGAGCTTGCGCTTGCTCATAACCGTGTAGTTTAGATTAAGGCGTGCGAATTCAATCTGCTGTGGATGATGAACGCCCAATTCGTCAAGGAACCAGTCATACAAAGGCCGATGATTCTCAAATTCCAGTGTGCAGATAGAATGGGTAATCTGCTCGATGGAATCTTCAAGGCCATGGGCCCAGTCATAAGTGGGATAGATACACCACTTATCACCGGTACGGTGATGTTCCGCGTGCAGGATGCGGTACATAACGGGGTCCCGCATGTTCAGGTTTGGAGATGCCATATCAATCTTGGCACGAAGGACACGGGAACCGGCCGGAAATTCCCCCGCCCGCATTCGCTCAAATAAGCCAATGTTCTCATCGACACCGCGGTCACGATAGGGGCTTTTCTTGCCCGGCTCGGTCAGGGTGCCGCGGTATTCTCTCATCTGGTCCGGGCTTAAGTCACAAACGTATGCTTTGCCTGCTTTAATAAGCTGAACGGCGTAATCGTACATTTGCTCAAAATAATCCGAACCAAAGTAAAGCCGGTCTGCCCAATCGAAACCAAGCCACCGAATGTCTTCTTTGATGGCTTCGACGTATTCATCTTCTTCTTTGATTGGGTTGGTATCATCAAATCTAATATTACAGAAGCCGCCCTCGTTTTCGGCTGCGATACCGAAATTAAGGCAGATACTCTTGGCGTGTCCGATATGGAGATACCCGTTCGGCTCAGGCGGAAATCGCGTCACTACCCGGCCGCCCCATTTGTTTGTTTTGTTGTCATCGGCAACAATCTGCCGGATAAAGTCGAGCCTGGTTATAGCATCATCTGCATTCATAATAAGTGCGGCCTTAATTGCCGGTGCCATAAAATTTTGCAAATTATAATGAATGACAACACTATCGTCAACCTTGCTTGGCTCTAAGAGCTTATCCGAATAACCGGGGCGTTATGAGGCCGAGCGAAAAGTTCAAGGCCAAGGCGGCAGGCCAAAAATGCCCGGAGGCGTGGTTTTCTCCACGTTGAGAACGTTTTTGGCCGACAACGCAGGCATCGGGCTTTGCAGCCGGCCGCAATAGAGCGGATTACTTGGATAGGCTCTAAATACAAAAGAGTATGAGAGCAGATGATGATACGTTAATCATTTACAATCTGCTATATTATTGCTTCTGACCTGAAGATCCATACACAAACACCCGATATAATATAAAAGACTTGACAGCAGATTGGTCCTTTACATAATATGACGTAGTTTTTTGTCCCTGTTGAGCCGGCTATGAAAATCGCTGAGTCAGCGGTATTCATAATCTGCTCACAGGGTTTATATAATAGAAGCCATTTGCAATTTTCTGCACAATAAGAGTTGCAAAAAGCAGGTCCCAATTGAATGAACGAAGAAGTTCTACAGCAAATCGAGCAGATAATAGGCTACAAATTTTCCAACCGCAAACTCTTAACCAAGGCACTAAGCCATTCCTCGTCGACCGATAACCGCCTTTTGAGTAATGAAAGACTGGAATTTCTCGGCGACTCGATTTTAGGTATGGTCATCTGTCAATTTCTCTTCGAGCGGTTCCCTGATCATTTGGAAGGAGATTTAACGAAAATAAAGAGTGTGCTTGTTTCCCGCAGCACCTGCGCTCAGATCGCCGGCGAGCTCGGTCTGCAAAAGTTTCTAAAAGTGGGCAAAGGTCTGGCCTCAGACCGGGCCTTGTCAGGTTCTCTGGCTGCCGGCCTGTTAGAGGCCATTATCGCAGCAATCTATATCGACAGTGGATTCGGCGCTGTCCGCAGTGTTATCCTAAGAGTCTTTGGCCCGTCAATTGACCGGGCCGGCGACGAACAAAACCACGGCAACTTCAAATCCCTGTTGCAGCAATACGCCCAGCAGCAGTTTAATGCAACGCCTGTTTACGAGCTGCTCGATGAAAAAGGGCCCGACCACGACAAATGTTTTGAGTGTCAGGCTGCTCTGGCAGACCGCCATTTCTTAAGCGCGTGGGGCAGAAGCAAAAAAGAAGCAGAACAAAAAGCCGCTTTCAACGCCCTTGCCGACTTGGGCTTGCTTGAGAATAATTTGCCAAACCGGAAAGAATGAAACACCGGCAAGTCTGAGACGGCCGGAAGCGGATACGAACCTATTTAACCAATCCGGTAATCACCCTATAATCAACCACGCCAAGGCGTGCAGGGTCAATGCAGCCACAAATATAAAGGCAACAATTGAAGCAAATAAAATCACTGACTCCTTGATAAAATTATTTGCTTTGATTACCGGAAGTTTCGTCGCTTTATAGATGATGGCGATTGCCGCCACTAACGGCAGCAGCCATAGCATAGACAGCGGATTTGGCCCGAACTGTTCGGGCTCAATAAAGGTCGCAATAACAAAAATGGCTTTCAACAAAACTTTACCCTCAGGCCCTCTCTAAACCGCGCTGCTGGGCCAAATAAACGGCGTTGACAATACACAAAAAGTTCAGCAAACCCGCTGTGCTTGTATATATTTGTCCGATTTCGTTGGGCCAGCCATAGACGCGATAAGCTCCGGCGGTGTTCAAGCGTCCCAGCACAAGCACTATCGGGGAATTCATAATTTGCGCCCCTACAACATACCAGGGAGCTGTGCCGAAAAGGTTAACAACGCCAATTGAGCCTATATATATCCCGATACAAAAGGTCAAACAAACGGTTACGAATATAATTATCGACCGTCTTCTTTCCATCAGCACGAAATGGCCTGCGCCCGGCACGAGCCAGGACAGCAGACCCACAACCAACATAAACAGCGTTTTCTTTTCAGTCGAACGCAGTGCCATTACGATGTCCCCTTAGATTCCGCCGGTTCATTTGGCTCTGCGGCCCGCCGTGCTCCCGCCGCCCATCTAAAGTCCATACGTTTCAATATGTTTTCAGGATTAAAGTGTACCGCCGCCAAACTCTGGGATTGAATATGCTCTTCCGAATATACCTTTAAAGGCTTGAGCTGCTCATATTGTTCCCGCATAACACGCCTAATGCGAATTTCCTTTATACAATAGTAGCTCATATCCGGCTTAAATTCCAAAGGCTGAGCTAAGTTATCAACGCTGTTGCTGTCCTGTGGTACAAGAGAATAAAGCCGATTTATGAACTGTCCCTGTACTTTTGCTTCATCGACCGACAGCCATCTTTGGGCTTCATTGACGAACCAGGTTGAGCCCGGATTACCCTGGCTTTGAAGAGCCAACCTTTCTATCGCTTCTCTTGAGATTCTTTTTAGGTTTGTCAAACTCTCGCTCTTAACAGGCATATCAATATCTTTTATCGCGTTTGGGTCGCTTTCGTCCTGCGTGTCCTTCCGGCCATAAAGCCCATTAAATTTCTCAATCGTGCTCTCCCAGCCGTCCTTCGCCGCCAAGGCTATAAACTCTTCGGCTTTCTTTTTGGCAGCATCCATAGCTGCAAGTTTTTTTAAGTCTTCCGTCACTTTCGCTTTTACCGAATACACATCCTCCGTTTCCAACTCCTGCTTCGGCGTAGTGTTGGCATCTGCCTGATTTGCCTGCTCGTGCTCTGGTGCAAACTTAAACGTGCCCGTGCCAAAGGATTGATTTATGCTTTCAGGCTCAGAGGCCTTTTGGGCATCTATCACGCGGACAACCGTCATTATTCGTCCCAACATATCAATCACCGGGCCGATATTCTTATGCATTTCGGGCTTCGACACTGCGAAAGGGCCAAGTTCGCCAAGACCCATCTCATCAACTGCAAATACAAACTGAGTCAACACGACAATATTATTCCCATAGCTTCTCATATACAGGTTACCAAGGTAATCATCTGCGTACATATCGGCCGCACTAAGAAGCCCCGTCTTTCCCGCATATACCCCGATTTTATACTCTTCAGATAACTTTTCAGCGGCAGCTTCATAATCACCAGGGCGTTGCTTTAACTGCTCAGGACCAGGACTATCCGGCTCCGTATCCATATCATGCGGAGCTGTCTCGGTAAGTTTCTTTGCATCATCCAGGATACCTTTAGCCTTCGAATTTATTTTGTTTTGCAGCAGGCTTTTTGAAATAATACCCGCCACCTCGGCGTAACCTTTAATGCGTTCGGTCAGCGCCGAATTCGGGTCGTTCGGGTCCGATGGTACCTGCTCAGTAAATTTTTCTCTGTTTTTCTGATAGTACTGTTCTGCCTCTTCCTGTGTAGGCGGCGTTACTATTGCAGAAACATCATCGAGCCGGCACGCAATGTATTCAAGCTGAACTCTATCGGCCAGCTTATATCCAAAACCATAAGGATTCTCTTCGTCTGCAGCACCGGAGAAGAATTTTTTGTATCTGTTAAAATGCTCCACAATTCTTTCCTGATTCGGCTCACTCTGTATTTCGGCAAACAGGGCAGAATCAATTTTTACAAAATTAGCATCAATCGTTTCCCCGTCCCAGCTGACCTCCTGCATTAACTGTAAGGTGGTAATATCTTCGCCCGAACAGCACATCTTGGCGTACTCCAACACCGCCAGCAGCTTGCTGAATATCGTCAGTATTCTTTCCTCCGAAATCCCTAACTGTTTCACTACCGAACCGATTAACTGTGAATATGTGGCCCCTCTAAATTGAGGTATCCGCGGTATGGCATCCACCAACAGTCTGCGAGTGTCTTCATTTGACACCCTTATTCCCGCGAGTTCCGTTTCTTTTTTCAAACAGTACCAGTAAATTTCGCTTGGCGCCGAGCGCTTGTAAATATCGCTGATTTGCTTGTCGCTGATTCTATACTCGTTGTTTCTTATCATCCGTTTTATGTAATTGACTAAACCCGGTGAAGTTCTCCGCTCGCTGAATAAAAGTTCTCCCAGTAAAATAGCCCGCAGGTCCAGGACCTTACTAAACAACGGGATACCAACGCTCTGCAGCAGTTCAGCGGTTCCTGCCGACCCCAAAACATGTAACTCTTCGCGGGCCACAATTATATCATTATTAGTGATTTTCCTGTTATCTGAAAAGTACGCCGCTGTTTTGTGCAGGCCGGTGCTTCGCCGACTAATGAACTCCAGGAAACTAACAAGCCCCATAAAGGAAGCCAGTGTCCCAATGGCAACGATAGCCATCACTTTCGTATTATTTTTGCGAAACCATTTAACCAGATTCATATCCGTGCTCCGTGACCACTAATCGAGTATTAAAAGCACAAAGTATATGTAATATTTCGTGCTTTGCAAGAAAAATAGCAGGTTTGCCAAAAACCGGGCATTTACAAAATATGCAATCCACAATACGATATGCTCGATACGAAATGATATGAAGCGCGACAGAGCCGAACCGGCAGCTTTCGGCAGGGCCAAAAAGAGGAAATGTCGGCTGCCGCGACGGGTGTTTGCTCTGATATTGTGAACACAGACAATGGACAATCAAAAGGCTAATTACTCAAAATCAGCGCAGGCCTTCAGCGAGGCCGTTAAATTTCTTCCGGGCGGTGTCAGCTCTCCCGTGAGGGCATTCGGCGGAGTAGATATCGAGCCTCTCTTTATCGAACGCGCGGCCGGCTCAAAAATCTATGATATCGATGGCAATGAATACATCGATTACGTCGGCTCCTGGGGACCGATGATTCTTGGACACGCGCATCCGAAGGTATTAGAAGTCATTCGAGCCGCAGCGGAAAAGGGAAGCTCTTTCGGAGCACCGACATTGGCCGAGACGAGACTGGCGAAAAAAATAATCGCTGCTTTCGATTCCATCGAAAAAGTTCGTCTTGTCAGCAGCGGCACGGAGGCGGTAATGACCGCTGTTCGTCTTGCCCGCGGCTTTACGAAAAAGGATTTAATAATCAAAATGGCCGGCTGCTATCACGGCCACAGCGATTCGCTATTGGTCGCCGCAGGTTCCGGGCTTGCCGAAAGGGGCACCCCATCAAGCGCCGGCGTGCCCAATTCGATTGCCGGCCTGACCATCGTAATCCCGTATAACGACATCGAAGCTGCAACAAAGACCTTTCAAACACACAAGGACAAAATCGCAGCGGTCCTAGTTGAGCCTGTCGCCGCGAATATGGGAGTAGTGCCTCCGTTGGACGGCTATCTCCAGCAGTTACGCAACTTATGCGACCGGAACGATGCTCTGCTGATATTCGATGAGGTGATAACCGGCTTTCGCCTTTCCGCAGGCGGAGCACAGCAGCTTTTCGGCCTGAGAGCCGATATTACCTGCCTTGGCAAAATCATCGGAGGAGGCCTGCCCGCAGCCGCAGTCGGAGGCCGGGCAGACATTATGGATATGCTCGCTCCGGTCGGCCCGGTCTATCAGGCAGGTACCCTCAGCGGTAATCCAATCGCAACTGCTGCTGCCAATGCGACACTGGAAATACTAACGGAAGGAGACTGCTACCAAAAACTCGAATCTTCGTCGGCTTTGTTGGAAACCGGCCTGGCCAATGCCGCCAAAGACGCAAAGATACCCGTTACAATCAATCGCCTCGGTTCGATTATGAGCTGCTTCTTTACCGACAGACCGGTGCGAAACTTTGCCGATGTCCGGTCAACCAATATAAAACGGTTCAAAAGGTTCTTTGCAGAGATGCTCAAGGAAGGCATATACCTTGCTCCCAGCGCTTATGAAGCGATGTTCGTCTCGATGGCCCACTCAAAGCAGGATATTGAAAAGACCATCGAAACGGCACAAAAAACCTTCCACAAACTCAGAGATTAACACCTAAAAGCACAAATTGTTCTGCATTACTGAAACAGCTTTATTTGAAGAGGACAATAAATGAAAAAATACTTACTTGCGACTCTGACGGTAGTAATCTTCGTCGGCTGTGTGTCACAGGAAAGCAAGTCAGATACCGTCTCAGAACAGAATGCCGCAAAGAAACGAGAGCTGCGGGATGTGATTGGAGTAACACATGTCAGCGGCAAATATTATTTGACGGACAAAGATTTCCTAAACGAAGGAGCCGACCAAATTCTGGCCCTGGGTTCGAGGGTGATTAAGGTCTGGTTTGATAATCCGCCGGGGTCTTATCCTTTTAACTCCGAATGGCCGAAGATGAACACCTTGGTTGAGATGGCACAGTCGCCGTATTTTCAAAAGCTTTTCAATAAGCCTTTTTCTACTTACATTATGATGTGCTTCTCAACAGGACGCGGCGGAGGGTACTGGAAAAACGGTATCACAGAAAAGCAAAAGAAGGATGAGCAGCGGCAGTTTTACGAGCTGGCCAAACATCTTCTGACAACATATAAGAACACGGGCAAGACGTTTGTTTTGCAGCACTGGGAAGGCGACTGGCTGATTCGCGGCAATTTTGACGCAAAGAGCGACCCGACTCCAACAGCAATCAGCAGTATGATAGAGTGGCTGAACGCGAGGCAGGCCGGAGTCAATCAGGCTAAGCAGGAGGTCGGCCAACATGGTGTTCGTCTCTATCACGCCGCTGAGGTGAACCGTGTCGTCGTTTCTATGAAGCAGGGCAAACCGAATATGGTCAATTCGGTCCTGCCTCATACGAATCTGGATTTGGTTTCATACTCGGCGTGGGACGCTGCGACGGAGCACTTTAATGACCCGAACGTGCTGCGAGATGCCCTGGATTTTATAGCCAAAAACATGCCGGACAGTCCCGATTTCGGCAATAAAAATGTGTATATGGGCGAGTATGGTATGCCGGAAAACAACTATTCAGCCGAGCAAGTCCAAAAAGCGATTCCCAACGCAGTCCAGACGGCACTGGAGTGGAGATGTCCCTATATAGTCTACTGGCAGCTATATTGTAATGAATTAAAGAAGGGGACACCGCCGATAAAAAATAACGATGATGTACGCGGCTTCTGGCTTATCAGGCCGGACGGCTCAAAAGCCTGGACCTGGGACTATTTTTATCAATTACTGAATAATAAAAGCCTCTCACAGCCACGCGGTTACTCAATTCCGCTTATCGACTTGGCCGGTCAGAAGCATCGTCAGGTCATCGTCGATAAGGAAGTTGGCCAGTACCTCGGCCATCCGACAACCGTCCTGCTGGAGGACAATAAGACCATCATTACGGTTTATCCGAAAGGTCACGGCCGAGGGGCCATCGTTATGAAAAAGAGCACCGACGGCGGATTGAGCTGGAGCGAACGGCTTCCGGTGCCGGACAATTGGGCCACATCGAAAGAAGTCCCGACGATTCACCGCGTGCTCGACCCACAGGGCACAAAGAGGCTGATTATGTTCTCCGGCTTGTATCCAATCCGGATGGCGGTCTCGGAAGATGACGGCAAGACCTGGACGCCGTTAAATCCTATTGGAGATTTCGGTGGGGTTGTCGTTATGGCAAGTGTAGTTCGCCTGAAAAACGGCGATTATATGGCGATGTTTCACGATGATGGCCGCTTCCTCCATAATGCCGGCAAGAGGACGAAATTCCAGGTATTCAAAATCATTTCCAAAGACGGCGGTCTGACCTGGAGCAAGCCGCAAGTGATAGTGGAGCATCCGACTGCGCATCTGTGTGAGCCGGGCGCGGTGCGCTCGCCGGATGGCAGACAACTTGCCATATTGCTGCGGGAGAACAGCCGAAAATTAAATTCGTTTGTTTCGTTCAGCAACGATGAAGGAAAGACCTGGTCGAAGCCGAAGCAGGTGCCCGGCGCATTGACCGGCGACCGTCACGTGGCGCGCTACTCTCCCGACGGTCGTCTTGTTATCGTCTTTCGTGATATGACCCACGAAAGCGCGACAAAAGGCGATTTTGTTGCGTGGGTTGGCACGTATGATGACATCGTTAAGGGACGCCAAGGCCAATACCGTGTGCGTCTGCTGGACAACAAATCCGGGCCGGGTGATACCGGCTACGCCGGCCTTGAGCTTCTGCCGGACGGCACATTCGTCACTACAACATACTGCGTGCTCAAAACAGGTGAAAAGCCGCTGGTGGTCAGCGTCCGCTTCAAATTGCAGGATATCGACGCTAAAGCCGCTTTAAAAACGATGGAGAAAACAAGCTTTGTGGAATTTCCCAATTGACGTATTAAAACGTTCTGTATATTCTGTGGTGGGAACGAAGATGAGGTTTTAAGGAAAAAATATGGCTGATCATCCATTAGCAGAGGTATTTGGTTTTCCTATTAATAATTTTACCGAAGATGCCAAGCGAATGAGACGCAATAAGATCTGTCCTTTTAATAACAAAGTGCCTTCCTGCACTAAAGATAAGGCAAAGAATCCACTTGGAGTTTGCAGTATATTTGGCGATGGAATGCCCGTAATAACATGCCCAATCCGTTTCCGCGAAAGGTGGATAATTGTTGAAGAAGCAGCCAATTTTTTCTTCGACGAGCGAAGTTCATGGACATCAATCGCTGAAGTAAGACTTGCCGATAAATATGGAAAATCTGCAGGCAACATTGATATAGTTCTAGTGTCATACGATGAACAGGGGAATGTGACCGACTTTGGTTCTCTTGAAGTTCAAGCAGTTTATATCTCAGGCAACATAAGAGCACCTTTTGAGAATTACATGGCGGACCCGAAGGGTCGGCAGAACTTAGATTGGCATGGAAAGCCAAACTATCCTAAACCAGATTATTTGTCCTCATCACGAAAGCGATTAGTCCCCCAAGTGTTATATAAAGGTGGTATTTTGCGAGCTTGGGGCAAGAAGCAGGCAGTGATACTTCAAAGGAGTTTTTTCGAAACTCTACCAAAGATGAAAAACGTAAAGCGCGAACGGGCTGATTTGGCTTGGTTTTTATATGATCTTAAATTCAATAAGGGAAAAAACAGGTACACTCTAACCAGTGATGAGGTGGTTTATACAGAATTTGAGCCAGCGCTGGATAAGATAATAACTCCAAATCCGGGAAAAATTGAAGATTTTGTTGAGCTGCTTCAGGAAAAGTTGGATCAAAAGTTGGATGGTAATCCGCCCGATGCTCCATCTTTGGGTGATGTCATTCTTTCATAGTTAAGGTGTCTTTTCAATGACTCAATTAACATTCTTTAAATGTCAATCTGAAGATAAGCCTATTAATGTTGCGACTGTACCTATGCGAAGCCCGTTTAGGTATCCAGGAGGGAAAACTTGGTTTGTTCCATACGTGCGAAAATGGTTGAAGAGTATCGGAACAAATGTTCGACTAATAGAGCCGTTTGCCGGTGGTGGTATTGTGAGTTTGACAGCGGCTTTCGAAAACCTTGCCGAAAGAATCCTGATGGTCGAGAAAGATGAGGATATAGCGGCTGTATGGAGAACCGTGCTATGCCACCAACACAAATGGTTGATTCACAAAATCGAAACAATAGAGATAACACGAGAAAATGTTGAGAAAATACTGAATACACGTAATCGCTCATTGAGAGAAAGGGCTTTTTCCACTATCCTTAGAAATCGATTGAGCCATGGGGGTATATTGGCACAAGGGGCAGGTCTTATAAAGAATGGAGAAAACGGAAAGGGCCTCAAATCGCGTTGGTACGTAGGAACTCTGCGCAGAAGAATCTTAGATATTGAGATAGTTAAGGATAAAATAAAGTTCATTCAAGGGGACGGTCTCGACATTATCTATAAAAATTTGGATTCCAAAAAAACAGCTTTTTTTATCGACCCACCCTATACGGTCGCTGGGAAACGACTTTACAAATACCATAAAATAGACCATGAAAAGCTTTTTGCCTTGGCAGCGCGAATAAAGGGCCACTTCATAATGACTTATGACGATGCCCCGGAAATCGAAGACTTGGCATTGAAAAATAGGTTCGAGGTAGAGCGCGTATTGATGAAAACTACTCATCACTTACGCAAGTATGAACTAGTTGTAGGCCACGATCTTGAGTGGCTTAGAAATATGTATTGAGAAGAAGGCAATAATACTTTATAAGTAGTGTTAGGATAATTGGTTAATCATCAATTGGTCTCCTGAACCACATTTCAATAGGTAAACTTTTTTCATAAAAAAGTTGGATTTTCATTGAATATCTTAAGTAAGTTTGGTATAATGTGAACGGCAATTTAGAATTGATAATTTAGAATGTAAAATTGAGGATTTAGAAGTAAGGAGTCAGCAGCTAATTACCAATTACCATTAACCAATTACCATTAACCAAGCGGAGAACCGCCTGTCCTGAGCTTGCCGAAGGGCAAGTCGTAAGCCACTAATTGGCAAGGCCTTAGGGCCAACAAGCCCTTGCAAATTTTAATCATTCGTAAAGAGTCTTGGGGCGAGACGAAAGTAGTCGTATGGGAAGTAACTCGTTTTACATTTTGAGTTGTGGTTTTACATTTCTCACTTTAAACTTTAAATTCTTCTTTACATTTGTAAAGAGTTCTTTACAAATTCACCTTTTTATGCAAAACGAACCCAATTTCCGAAAAAGTCAAATGAACGTAACTTGTTATATTACAATGGATTATGATAAAAGGACACTTGGTGAACGCGGGAAAAACGAACCCAAAACGAACCCAATTTATCCTTGCGTAGCCTCTGGCGAAGCAGGAACGAACCCAATTTCAAGGGCAAAAAAATGCTATATCTGACGATTAACACCCGGCGTAAGTCTTTCGGCTGCTACGCCGACTGGCGTTTCTTCGCCGCCGCTCATGGTCTTAATCTGTCTTGTTTCGTAGGACTGCTTTTGGGCCACGCCCTCTTTTTCAGTGAAAAAAAACAGCAAGTACGAGAAATCCCCTATAAAGCCGCAGCCGGTCTTTGTCGATTTGTATAGATAAGAAAATCCTTGTATTTTCAGCAGGGACAAGGGATAATAACGGTCGATTTTCGATTGAAAATTGAAAATAATAAATATCCGAAGGAGGTTTAGAAATGAACGAAAACCAGCCTAAAGAAAACGTTCTTGTTGACACGACCGATTGCCTCGAAGCCATTGGCGTCTTCAGGGGATGGAAAAACTTCTTATTTGTCATCTCACTATGCTGTCTTTTACTGCTGCAGTTGTCTTTTTTGGTGGTAAAATTTGACATTGTTAAAGCCGGCGGCGATGCATCGGCCGTTGGGGCGGCAGGTCCGGGGCAAATAGAAATGGCGGCCCAGACCGTTAAGACCGATCCTAACCTAACTGTAAAAACGGTACTAACGCCCCAAGAAAGTTCTTTCCTTGATTTTACTTTCGAGCGTTTGGCCTCGCTAATCCGTTTTTTCAACTTTGTGCTTATACCGGCAGCTATACTTTACTGTCTGACAATGCTTTTCAGCCTGAAGGTCTCTCTGCTTGGCCGACTCGGCGGAATAAACCATATCGCCAGGGCTTTCTTCCTGTCTCTTACCTTTGCTGTTTTCCTGCTGCCCTGGCAGCGGTTCTTTCCCGGTGTATTTCTCGGAGCGATGTACACACCAGCCGAATTACAAAGTGCCTGCGCCAAAGCGGACAGCTACAACATATTCACCATAACCCTGCATTATCTGCGCTTCAGCGGCTACTGGCTGGTGGTTGTTCTGCTGCTTATCTTCGCACAGCTTCGCAGCAGCCGCTGGGCAAAGGCGACCCTTCGCCGGCTGGAGGTTATATAAAAAGAATTGCCAAAGGTCGGCTATGATTTGCAGTGATGCGCCTCGGCACAAAACCGCCATTTAAAAAATGCAAATCAAATGGATGCTCACCTTAGTGTGATTGGGCGTAATCTGTGAGCACGCGTAAGTTTTCGGGCGGCGTGTTACGAGTAACTTCACAGCCGGCACCCACAATAAAATTGCCTCCCGCCTCCTTATGGCACTGCCCTATTGCCTGATGTATCTTCTCCGGCGTACTATCCTGAAGGACCGCTACAGGGTCGATATTGCCGAGAAGTATCTGAGTCTGCCCCATTTTTTCCCGACCCTCCGAGACAGGAACCATATAATCCAGGTCAACGATTTCACAGCCCAGACGCCCGATGCCTTTTAGAAGGTCCCGTGTGTTACCGCAAATGTGCAGCCGAACCGCCGCCCCCAGCTCGTGGACGCCGTCTATCAGCCTCTTTTCATAGGGCCAGACAAATTCCTCATACAAATCAGGACCAATAAGAGAAGCAGCGGCATCGCCAATGCCCATTATGTCGACGCCCGCCTCAATCTGGAATTTAGCGAAGTTCAATTCCATCTCAATTACAAATTCGAAAAGGTCGCGAACAAAGCCCGGGTCATCGAAGAAGTCCATCATTAATGTATTGATTCCTCGCAGGTCGGCGCCCTCTGCACAAGGGCCTTCAATCCAGCCTTCGATAATCTTTTCGCTGCCTATTTTTTCCCTAAAAAGGGCGACTCCCTCGACCCTGTCCTGCATTCGTCCGCCGCCAAGGACATCGGGCATTTTCAGAGAGGCCAGTTTGGTTTTATCGGCCAGCAGATTATTTTGATTATCGATAGCCGGCGGTGAATCCTCCGAAAAGATGATTGCGGCCCCACAGTCTGCGGCCTCACGAGTCGGGTCGGATATCACGGATACATGGTCAAAATCGAAATCCTGCGCCACTTTCAACTGGCCTTCGACCAATAACCTATGGTCGGTTGCATACTCCTTATACTTTTTACCGATACTGTCGGCGGCAAGCTGCATGGTGATGGGCATAAGAGGCAAATGGTCTATCTGCCCGCCTTTGAAGAGATTAAAGATACGTTCGCGGCTATTCATATTTTTCCTCATTCATTGTTTTCAGACTTTACATTCAATTTTACTATGCTCAGCCTTTATTTTCCAGGTCTTTCTGTTGGTCGCCGCTTGGGCCAGATCCGGCTTCGGTAGAGGCTACGCAAGGATAAATTGGGTTCGTTTTGGGTTCGTTTTTCCCGCGTTCACCAAGTGTCCTTTTTTCATAATCCATTGTATTATAACAAGTTACGTTCATTTGACTTTTTCGGAAATTGGGTTCGTTTTGCATAAAAAGTCTGATTTGTAAAGAACTCTTTACAGTTGTAAAGATGCCGAAGGCATAAGGCACAAGAGCATAAGGCATAAGTGCATAGCTGCGTTGGTGTTAACATCATATTGGGTAAGGAGTTAGCCAGCATACTGAAATCCTAAATCCTAAGCTCTAAATCCTAAACAAATCCAAATTACCAAAATAAAAATGTTCAAAACTTAGGCCTGCTGGCCCTAAGATCTTGCTGCGCTGCAGCTTAAGACGTGCGGTTCTCCGCTAAACCTGTGCCTACTGGCGGTTTACGTTTGCCTGCTGGCAAACATATAACTATATTAACATATTATCAAACAATAGTCAACAAAAAAATGAAAATAATCAGACAGGATAACAGGATTTTTTTGCCACAGATTTCACAGATTACACTGAGGGATTTAGCCACGAATGGACACGAATCTACACTAATTATTTATTGCCACAAAGACACAAAGGCACAAAGAAAAATTAGACAGGATAACAGGATTTTTTTGACATGGAGAACGCAGAGGGTGCAGAGAAAAATTTAGCCACGGATTTCACTGATTACACGGATTTAACCAACAAAAAAATGACCAAAAAAGTGCTTTATTTGGGCACTGACTAACACAGACTTTTTACCACGGACTAACGCGGACTTTTTACAACGGATTACAGGCGGCGGAAGACAGAAATTATTTTTGACGGGAATTGCGGATTTTTAGTTTATTGGGTTATTCGGAGTGTGCAAACAAGTCCCTGAGGCACAAGCAAGCTTGCTGCACACCCTGCACGGTTAGTATTTTACTTTTATTGTGAAGTCTGATATTTTTTCTTCAGCACAAGTATATTTTATAACCATTCCTCCATATGATTGATATACAGTGTATTTAGGATTGTCAGGAACTACTGATATCGCAGTAGCATCCCCTCTTCTATCAACAATGGTATAAAGAATATTTCCATCCTGATCGATAGACTTTTGAATCTTCCATGGAAATTTATTGCTTCGTAAAATAGATCCATCTTTTGACACATCAGCAAAAATATTGGCAGTTTCACTTGAATGCTGGCTTGTTTCAGATTCTAAACGAGTGTTTTGATGACCCTTGCTAAACGTAATGAGTTTAGGTAAAATCCAGATAATTAAAAGGAACAGAATAGCTGAGGACACGAGTATCCAATGATTTCTTCCATACTTCCATACCCAAAGAATTTTCTGGAGAATCTCAGGCGCCTTTGGTTCAATCTTTCCTTCTTGTTTCCTATTTGTGGCCTTATTTCCCTGACATTTTTCTGCTGACTTTTTGGCAACATCGCCATATTCGCTTATAAAAAACCTACATGCCTGAATCGAAGCTTCGCAGACATCTGTTAAATAGTCCTTATCATTAAAAAGAAAAGTTTCTGTACGACCCATGTAAAAGAGTTCCCAGTCTACTTTTATTTCCCCATCGATATGTGAAGTTGGAATCTGCATTTCTCTGAGTTTTTTGTTCTTAACAATAATGTAGCCACACCTCCCAAGAAGGCCCAGTACACATATCCAATATAGGTCATGGGCGTTAGTAAAGCGATGAGTGCGCCCAGAACCATCCGTCACGTTTTCAAGAACTGGTTTTACTAAAAATTCGGGTGGTGTGGTGATTTCTATGTGTTCATTCTCTTGTAACAACTGAAAATAGCTTTTTCCTGCATTTCTCAGATGAGGCCTCAGTACATCAATATCACTTTCACCTGATAAACTATTGTAAAACGACAATGTCTTCTTGAACTGTTGGGCCAATTTCATCCATACTTGGGTATCCATAGGTTTACTCTCTCTTAAGGTTTAACCATTAACTAGCATTATAATCTCTGAGGATCTAAATGGCAAAGGCTTGCTTTGTTTTTCCTTTGCTTAGCGGTTCTGGCGGACATACAATATTACCCAAGCAATTTCCGGATATTTTTGAAAGGTCAAGTATGAATTGGTTTTCAATAATCGAAGGGATAATAATTGGTGCTGTTGGTGGGGCTGGTGCAGGAATATCTATTTGGCTTTTGAATCTTTGGCGAGAAGGACGAATTGAAAAAAGAGATAGAGAACGTGTATATAAGTGGCTCTTAAATAACTCTGGTAATTCATCTGGGTATAAATTCCGCTCGACTCGTGCGATCGCAAGCCATACTAATCTCACGTTGGAAAGTGTTGATTATATTTGCAGTACAGATGAAGAAATTCATTTGTCAACCGGAGAGAGAGATGATGTCTGGGAGCTAAAATCTATCGTTAGGAACTCAGAGAGGGAGTAATGTAGTTTTCAAGTGAACCATCCATGTTCTTACTGCTCGGCTTAGGTGCGGTGATGTTGAGAAAGAAAAGCGGTTAAGATAGACCACAGAATCTCTTAGAGTAGCTCTCAGAGTGATTTTTCTCCTTTTATTTTGTAGAGGCTTTTTTTGGCCTGCAAAGCGGCTTTGCCGTTCGGCTGCGCTCAGGGCTTTGGCGTCGATATCCTGCAATTTGAAGCGGACGCTGACTGCCAGCGGCTTTTCGCCTTCTTTGAGCACGCAGTAGGTTGTGGTGACAAATGTGCCGTCCGGCAGAGATTCAAGGCCGGAGGTGCCGGTATCACCCGGCCCGGATTTCCCCGTGTATTCATCTATCCAACAGGATATGTACCCTCTAAATTTCACTGGAAATATTATAAGATTCTGTTATACTGCCACTGTCTTATATTGTCTTGACTTTCAGGAAGCCCTCAATTAGTCGCGGGAGCGTGAACGGACAATACAAAGCGAAAGGCCAACAGAGCAATTAGCCTGGAACTATAAACAGAATTCAGCATGACTAAAAGACAATATACGAACAAGAAAAAAGTGTGGACATACCTGTTTCTAATACTCATCGGCTTGGGCAGTTATACACCCATAACAAATACTCCCGCCACTTTTGAAGATAATCGAGATGACGTGCAACGATTCTATATGGTGGTGAAATCTGCTGTTCAAGCAGAGGCGGGAGAATGGTACTAATTTCTAATAGAGAGGTAGCCACAGTTTTTCCTTTCCAAATTAGATCGAAACATTGAAGAAACGAATTAATCCCCTTTTCTTAACCGATTTGAAATTTAGCTGTATTTATGATAAGTGATTATTGAGCATTAGAGTACACAGTTGCAACAGCCGATAGAGTTTTCCATGTTCAAAGCTTTGAAGATTTCCTTTTCCTCCATACACAAACCAATCTTTAATTTGGGCTCCAGTTTTCTTATTGTTTCAACCAAATACCTGTATGCTTCGATCCTTACCTTTACAGGGAAGCGTATTCGGCCATCTTTAGACTTGCTTTTTTCGAGCATCCTCGAAATAGGATTGTCTTTGCCTAACTTTCTTTCGGTAAGCTGCAGGGCCCCGGAATAGCTGCAAATCTGCCCCAGTGTAATACGGTCAAGTGGTAGTGATTCCAAAAGATTTTCTAAGAAGCGAGTGTATATATCTCGCCAGCCCTCGATGGGAATTATCGGCATGATAACAGCCCGTAGAGGATAACCCACATCTGCACATCTTCGCATAGCCTCAATTCTTTCATCAGGTAGAGGCAGGTTTGATTCAAAAGCAGTGGAAATTTCAGTGGGATTTAAACTCCACGAAACAATGGTATGACCTT
>Ga0315554_1000546_pt1 | contig 22571 bp, 21 predicted proteins | sample SalMarSW160370MG_FD_202114 | JGI IMG/M metagenome (GOLD analysis project Ga0315554, IMG submission 202114) | Salt marsh sediment microbial communities from the Plum Island Ecosystem LTER, Massachusetts, United States - Salt Marsh Sediment SW1603-70 ... | reverse complement strand
TTTATTTATAAACTTGTTTTCCATTTTTTTATGTATATTATTTTTATCTAATATACTCATTATTAATTTTTGGTTCTGGCTCTGCCAGTTTAGGATAAAGAATTGATTGAATAAAATTCTATAATATTTGATTAAATAAATTAAACGAAATGCTAAGGAAAAGAATATGCAGTTTAAGAACAACATTTTAGATGTAATTGGTAATACTCCTCTCATAAAACTGAACCATTTAAATAAAGGATTAAAACCGCAAATCTTCGGAAAGCTTGAATCAGTAAATCCCGGCGGCAGTGTAAAAGACAGGATTGGAATTGCAATGCTTCAAGAGGCTGAAAAAACTGGTTCAATTAAACCTGGCGGAACTGTTATTGAAGCCACTAGTGGGAATACAGGCATAGGTCTTGCACTTGCCTGCGCAGTTAAAGGTTATAAAACTATTTTTGTAGTTACGGACAAAGTCAGCTCTGAAAAAATAAATTATTTAAAAGCTTTTGGTTCAGATGTTATTGTTGTTTCAAACGCAGTTGGAAAAGACCATCCGGATTATTATGTAACGGTTGCAAAAAAGATAAGCGAAAAAACCCCTAATTCAATTTTTATGTACCAGTATTCAAACCCGGCTAACCCGGAAATACATTATAAAACTACCGGACCGGAAATATGGGAACAAACGGAAGGGAAGATAACCCATTTTGTTGCCGGCATGGGAACCGGCGGTACAATTAGCGGAGTAGGCAGATATCTAAAAGAGAAAAGCAAGGATATTCATGTTATTGGTGCCGATCCGTACGGCTCCATTTTCAAAACTTATATGGATGATGGAAAACTTATGGTTGGTGACCCATACCTGGTTGAAGGAATTGGACAGGATTGTCTCCCTAAAAATGTCCATTTTCAATATATTGATAAAATAATAAATGTAACCGATATAGATTCCTTTAGTTATGCAAGGATGATGTGCAGGCATGAAGGAATTTTTTGCGGTGGAAGCACGGGGACAATTGTCTGGGCAGCTTTGCAGGTTGCTAAAGATTTGGATGAAAATGCGGTAATAGTCTTTATTATCTGTGATACCGGTGAAAGATATTTGTCAAAGTTCCATAGCGATGAATGGCTTCGAGAAAAAAGGCTGCTGACACATGAAATGAAATCTCTGGGCGATATTTCAATGGCAAAAAGACAGAATGGTTCAAAGGAACTTGTTTATCTTAATGCAAAAGATAAAATTAAAAAAGCTTTTGAAGTAATTAATAAAAACGGGTTTTCTCAAATACCGGTTATTGATGAAGGTAAATCCGTTGGCAGTATAAGAGAAGGCAGATTGATGGCAAAGCTTATCGAAGATCCGGATTTAATGGATTCGAACATAGAAAATATTATGGGAGAGAGCTTCCCGGTTGTTGATGAAGATATTGATCTTTCTTCTGCTAAAAAATATTTAAGCAATTCACCCGCGGTTCTTGTTTCAGAATATGGGAGAATAATAGATATAATTACCAGGTATGATATTTTAGAGCATACTGATATTTCATAAGGACAAATCTAAGTTCAAGTGTAAGTTCAAGTTCAAGAAGTTCAAGTTCCGGACTCGACCTTACTTATAACGTGAACTTGAAAATTAACGGAGCATAAATGGGTTTTTCAACTGATGCAATTCACGCAGGCCAAAAGCCTGATCCTGTGACCGGTGCGGTTATTACACCAATTTACCAGACTTCTACTTATGCACAGGAAGAATTAGGAAAACATAAAGGTTATGAATACGGTAGAACACAAAACCTGACTCGTGAAGCACTTGAAAAGAATATAGCAACACTTGAAAAAGGAAAATTCGGAATTGCTTTTAGTTCCGGTGTTGCAGCAACTCAAGCATTGATGAGCCTTGTAAAAGCTGGAGATAATGTTATTGTTTCAAATAATGTTTATGGTGGAACTTATCGGTTATTCGAATTAATAATGACCGATTATGGAATAAATTTTACTTGGGTCAATACTAGTGAATTATCCAATATTAAAAATGCAATTAAAGAAAATACCAAAATGGTCTTTCTTGAAACCCCGACTAATCCAATGTTAAATCTAACTGATTTGAAAGCTGCTGCAGAAATTTGCAAAACAAATAATCTGATCAGTATAGTTGATAATACTTTCATGAGTCCATATTTTCAAAATCCTTTGACATTGGGGATTGATATTGTTCTTCATAGTTCAACAAAATATATAAACGGACATAGTGATGTAATCGGCGGGATTTTAATTACGAATGATGAAAAAATTCATAACAGGTTAAGATACATTCAAAATGCTGCGGGAGCTGTTCCTTCTCCATTTGACTGCTGGCTTGTTTTGCGGTCTACAAAAACATTGGCAGTTAGAATGGAGAGACATAATAAAAATGCAAATGAATTGGCTGAGTTTTTATCAAAATCTTCATTTATAAAGAAAGTATACTATCCCGGTCTGTCTTCTCATCCTCATCATGATCTCGCGAAAAAACAAATGAGGGGTTTTGGGGGAATGGTTGCTGCTGAATTAAAAGATATGGAAACAACAAAAAAATTATTAAAGAATGTGAAAACATTTACTCTAGGTGAAAGTCTGGGAGGAGTTGAAAGCTTAATCAGCCATCCGGCAAGTATGACTCATGCTTCAGTCCCTAAAGAAGAGAGAGAAAAATTAGGTATTATGGATACTCTTGTTCGATTTTCAGTTGGTATCGAAGATATTGAAGATTTAATATCGGATATTGAACATGCGATAAGTTAATAAAATGCATTTATAAATTAGATATTGATCTGTACTTTAATTAAATGCTTGGCCTATAGAATTCTAATCTTAAATAAAAATACTCCCAAAATCATTTTAAATGTTAGAGAAAGAATTTGGTATTCGTTCTACATCCTTAAAAGATCAGCAGTTTCTTTGGGATATGCTGTATGAATGTATATTTATCCTGGAAGGGGAGGAACCGCCTTCGAAAGATATTGTTAATAAACCTGAATTATCTAAATATGTTGAAGGATGGAAAAAGAAGGATGACATTGGTTTAATTGTTTATGAGATAAAATCTTCAAAACCTGTCGGTGCTGTTTGGATTAGAATTTTTTCGGAAGAAAATAGAGGTTATGGTTTTATTAGTGAAGAAATTCCCGAATTGTCTATTGCGGTTATACGCGAATATAGGGGAAAAGGATTAGGAACTTTATTATTAAAAAATCTTTTTAAAATTATAAAGGGGAAATATCAATCAGTTTCTCTAAGTGTTTCAAAAATCAATCATGCAATAAAATTATATAAAAGGTTAGGCTTTTATGAATTCATAAAAGATAACAATACTATAATTCTTAAAAAAGTTTTATAATTCTTTTTAAGGACTAATTAATCTGCAATAAATCGACTTCTTGTTTTCTATTGATTAATCAAAGTCGTAAAACATGCAGGAGCCAGAGTAAATTTTGCCATTCCATTATTAACCTGAACCGATTTTTCCTTTTCCATACCACGGTCTCTGTCTGTAACATACATATTTAATTGTTTAACAGTTTCAGGCAACCCGGTCAAGGTTACTATTCTCTCTGCTCCGTTATTAACTATCTCAATGCTGTAGATTCCATTCTTTATATCGCCGAACGCGACACAATTGACATTTGGTCTATTACAGGATATTGGAAGATAAAACGATCCTTTTGGAGTTAATCCGAGCTGTTTTAGATTCCAGAATCGCTGGGTTGGTTTTAACGGACCCTGAGTATCATAAATACCATTGCCGGTTAAAACTGAATAATCTGCTGTTAATTGCCATTGTAAAATAGAACTCGGTTGACATATCGAATAAATACGAACATAAAGATCAATCTCATCAAGGGCATATGAAGGTTCAGGGAAAATTTCAGGATATCTCCAAGCCGCAGCATCATTACTTCCTTCGGCAATCAATAAAGGGACATTAAGTTCTTTGGCAATGTCTGCCCAGATAGACAGTGTCCAGTTGTCGCATCCCCGCCACGAATGAAAAGATACAGCTCCGATGTATTGATGAGTCGCAGGATCATCTAATGCAGGTTCGACAAATCCGTATGAAGTAGCATCGGAATTATCTCCCAACAACATTTTGGTCTTAATACCTTTAGATGCAAAATAAGCACCAAACTGTTTTATGAGTTCGGCATGTTCTTCACCCGTTTGACGGACATTTATACCAAGGTCTGATTCATTAAATGAAAACAATGCTGGTTCAACACCATATTTTTCTTTAAGGTAGATTAAATAGGAACAGATTGATTTTTCAATGCTTCTCATTTTCATATGATTAAGCGGATTCCCGCGGGGTTCACCGGGTCTTCTTCTAAATTCCATCTTACCAATTATTGCCCATTGCGGCGGATACCAGGTGCTAATAATAATAGGTATATTTTTTTTTGCAAGCCTTTGTGCCATTTCCATTGCACTAACTACCCTTGGACTTATATTACCGGACTTTGCTGCTTCGATCGGATCAACACTTTCATCAGGCTGCCAATTGAACCACGGCAATTCAACACGCCCCCAGGTTACATTTAAGTTTTTTAAACAGTAATCAATAACAAACGGATCAGTTTCCGGTTTTTGAAGACGGAAATTTCCGCCGATACCATCAAATACCCGTCCAGGATTGGCAGTATCAAGTGAAAGTTCAATTGGCTTTTTATCTATTGAACCCGATATTTTAAGTGTATAGTCTGCTTCTGCTTTTTGTCCTTGAACAGCATTTCCGGAAATTACCGAAAAATAAATCTGTGTTTGACCTCCAAAGAAAGGATTAGGTTTTTGTACTAAAATTTTTGTCGGTTGATCAGTACTAATTTCAAATTTTCGTTCTTTTGTATTAATCCTCACACCTTTAGCTGTTACGGAAACCGGTCTAAACCTTTCTTCAAAAGGGTTATTATTTCGCTCGGCAGTAGTATCGATGGAACCTTTTACCAGTGCTATGTAATTAATCTCGGCGTTTGAATATTCATCATTTGGAAGTTCAATGCAGAAATAAACTCCTTCCATCGTAACATTGGAATCTGCAGTTAACTTGTAGTTAACCTTTGCGACACCCTGTCCTGAATCCTTTACTATTTCAGTAAAAGGAAAATTATCAAGAGCTGATGTTACAATAACATTTGAACCTTTACGTGAAAAATCTGGGTTTTGTTTTTCTTTTGCTGTTTGAATTATATCGAACCAGCCTTTTTTAACAACTCTTAAACTTGTTTCGAATTTCATTAATTCACCATCAACACGAATTCCCCTTAAATTGCCCCATGCAGTAACATCGGCCTGTGCAAAAAGTTTATATATAGAGCCGTTGAAAATTAAAAATAAACTTATCATAAGTATTAAAGAAAAATTAAAATTTTTAAAAAGTCCATATTTGTAGTTTAAATTATCCATTTCAAATCTCCAATTCGAATGCTTACCTTATGAAAAATAAAACAACAACTTCGTAATTTTCATTCAAAAATCCTAAAAAATTTGTTAACAGAAGTGATGTAATGAGAATAATATCTTTTTTTCATAACTTTGTAATGTTAAATTTCCTTATAAATAAAGAAAATCTAAATAATGATTAAAAAGAGAATTTTTATTCTTATTGCTTTATTATTTATTTCATTTGAAATTCAATTAAAAGCACAAACAGATTCAGTTGAAATTAACATTATTGATAATTTTGTAACACCGGAAAAACCTCACAATTTTGTTTTGTCTTTTTTTACGAGTGAAAATGTAAAATCAAAAGTTCTAATAGACAACACTTACGAATATACCGTCTCGGACACTTTTAATAATATTCACAAAACCCGAATAGATATTTCTAAGCTTGATTTTAAAAAGCAGGATATCCCTTTTGTTATAGTTGTTGAAGATTCATTAGGTAATAAATACACCAGTGAAAAATATGATTTCCAACTGCCCCAGGAAATAAAAGTAAAGAGTGAATCTAATTTTCTTCTTTTATGTTTGTTCGGTGGATCAGTCTTTTTATTGCCCACCCCGACTTATGTATATGCAAATCACAATAGTTATTTCAGCTTAACTAAAGAAATACCTCTAATTTCCTTAAGTAAAAAAGGTTTCACCTATCCTGCCGGATATTTCTCATTGGAATATTCACATATTTTTAATGCACCCGATAAAAATTTTTTAAGGATTGGATATAAACAAATTATTGAAATTCCGGGTGTACAATATCTTTCGCCGGGGATAAACGGCTTCACAAATTTTAAGGGGTTTAACGGTATTAGCCCTGAACTTTCTGCCGGACTTTTTAAAATACTTGATACCTTTATTTTATATGTAAGATACAGGTATAATGCTAAGCCTGGTAAGACTGGTTCGGAATTCCAGGAAATTTCTTTAGGGCTTTATTCTAATTTCTTCTCTTTTTATTTCTAATTTATTCAAGGTAAAAAACTATTTGTGAAGTGAAATGAATTTCACTTCACGTTTTCACCTTTGGGATTCTTTTAAAATCAAAACTTTATAAACTAAAATTCCTAAAGAAAAAGATACTTTCAAATTATTAATTATTCATTGTTTCATTTATACGGCAATTTGTCAATTGAACCATTAGATAATATTTTCCATTTTTCATAAATGAAATTATTCTTATACATAATATTTCTCTTTTCATCTCTTGCGTTTTCTCAAACAGGAAAAGTTAAAGGTAAAATAACTGATGGTACTAACCCCGTACCTTATGTTAATATTACTGTAACGGGAACATTATATGGGACTTTTAGTGATGAAAACGGTAATTATGAAATTAATGTTTTAAAGCCAGGCAGTTATAAACTCCAATTTAGCGCAGTTGGTTATAAAACTGAAAATCATAGTATTGAAATTAAACCTGGAAAGACTCTTGAATTAAATATTATTTTATCACCGGTGGTTATTGAATTTAATTCGGTTGAAGTAATTGGCTCTAAAAAACAGGAGCAAAAGGATACAAGAACAAGCTTAATAGATTTGAATCCAAAGAGTGCAAAAATTCTCCCAGGTGCAGGTGAAGATGTATTAAGAACTCTGCAGTCCCTACCAGGTGTATTAGCTCCAAATGATTTTTCATCTCAATTAATTGTGCGTGGTAGCGGTCCGGATCAGAATTTAATTATTATGGATGATATAGAAATTTTTAATCCGTACAGACTGTATGGAGTAATCAGCATGTTTAATCCTGATATTGTTTCCGATGTGAATTTAATTACCGGCGGATTTCCGGCAAAATATGGGGACAGACTTTCTGCCGTGCTGGATGTTACAAATAGAGAGGGGACTACAAACAAAAATCTTACCGGGAGTCTTAATGCTTCAATAATCGATGCAAACCTTGTGCTTGAAGGAAAGAATCCCTTTAATCTAAACGGAAGCTGGATATTGAGCAGCAGGAGAACTTACTATGATTTAATAATTGAACCGTTTGTTAAGAATGCAGGACTTGTAGACCAGAACGTTTCCTTTCCAAATTTTTATGATGTCCAATCTAAATTAGTTTTGGGTCCTTATAATGGGAATAAAATATTAGTTAACGGGATCTTTTCCAGGGATGGTGTAGATCTGATTAGTCCTCAAAATAGAAAAACAGCCGACAGCATTGGAGTTTATAATGCAACAAAGAACAGCGTACTAGGGCTTGCCTGGCACTACTCTCCTAATCCAAATCTTCTTAACAAATTTATAGTTTCGTGGTATAAAAATAATGGTCTTACTGATTTTGCTTCCGAAATTATTGATCCGTCATTAAACCGGGATAAATTTAAAGATGCAGTTCCGGATACACTTTCACCTTATTTATTAGGATTTAAACTCAACGCCGATTTTTCTTTTAGAAAATATTCTATTGATGATAAATTTACTTATCTGTGGAAAGATAATACATTTGAGGCCGGTGCCGGGATGGATAATATGCAGACTATTGTTGATTTTAGATTTCAGCTTGATCCCGAACTTGCTGCAATTATTGCATCCAACCCGCAATTTAGAGCCGTCTTAAGCGATATAAAAGATGTGAAAAATTATAATCGTTACCGTGCTTATATTCAGAATAATTTCCATTTAACAGATAAATTATATTTTCAATCCGGTTTCAGATTTGACTATTATAATATTCTCGATAAGGCTTACATTGCTCCAAGGATTTCGCTCTCGTATGCTATCGATAAGTTGACAACCTTCCGGGCGAACTGGGGTATTTATTATCAATCGCCAGGATATGAGAAATTGCTGGACACGGGTATCCTTTATGATTTAAGTAAAAAATATACAAGCCAATTGGATGCAGAAAAAGCTATTCATTATATTTTAGGAATCGATAGATGGCTGACTAATGAATGGAATTTAAAGATTGAAGGATATTATAAAGATTTTTCCAATTTGATAGTGCAAAAAGTAGTTCAGGGATCTAATTATTATACTGAACAAATTCCCGGCCGAGATCCCCGTTTTACATCCGGCTGGACAAGACCAATTACCAATTTAGGTGATTCTTTAACCCAGATCCCCGTCAATGGTTCTTATGGTGAAGCTTATGGTTTTGAGTTTTTTTTATCTAAAAAAAATATAATGAATGATAATAGATTTTCCGGCTGGGTTTCATATTCATTGGCATATGCAAATACTTTTGAAGAGGGTAAAGAATATCCTTTTAGGTTTGATCAAAGACATACAGTTAATATAGTTTTAAACTACCAGCTAAATAGCTGGCTTGATATAGGTGTAAGGTGGCAATATGGCTCGGGATTTCCAATCAGCCAGCCGGTTGGAATTAAACCAAGAATAATTTTGCGGGATAATAATTTAGATGGAATTCCCGAAACTCCTGTTATTGCAACAAGGAAAAGCAGTTCTAATTCTAATGCTTCTCCCGAAGTAATTTATGATATTAATTATGCCGGTAATAAATTAAATGCACGCAAACCACCTTACCACCGGTTTGATGTTCGTTTAACTGCACTTGCAGATTATTGGGGACTGAATTGGTCTTTTTACCTGGATGTTATAAATGTTTATAACAGAAAAAATGTAATTGCTTATGATTATTTTGTAACTGATGATTTAAAATTAGGACGTACACCTAATAATATGTTTCCTATAATTCCAACACTAGGTTTCAGTGTAAAATTTTAAAGCCGATGAAGGATAAAGAAAAAAATTATATCGACCTGGGAAAAAGAGGGAAATTTAATATCAATAATAAATTAAATAACCTTACCGGTAAAGAATGGATTAAATTTACTAAATCATGGTTCATACATCGTCCGCCTCAAAGAAAAAAAAGTGAAATTTTACACCCAGCAAAATTTCCTGAAACACTAGTAGAAGAATTTATATCTTTCTTTACAAAAGAAGAAAGCTGGATACTTGATCCTTTTATGGGAACGGGAAGTACTCTGGTTGCTGCCGGGAATTTAAAAAGAAATTGTGTCGGTATTGAATTATCAAAAAAATATTTTTTAACTGCGAAAGAAAGAATTAAAAAATATTCTTCCTGCAAAATTATTCCAATAAACGGAACTTCGGAAAATTTAGTAAGATTACTGAATAGCAACGGAATTAAAAACCTATTTGATTACGTTATTACATCTCCTCCTTACTGGAACCAGCTTGAGAGAAATTCATTAAGACAAAAATTGAGAAGTCAAAAAGGTCTTGCTACAAAATATTCAAATGATGAAAATGATATTGGAAATATTAAAGACTATTGTGAGTTTATAGAAAAGCAGGCAAAAATATTTGATGAAGCTTATGAGGTTACAAAACCTAACGGTTATTTGACAATAATAACTAACAATATTTATTACGAAGGTAAGTTATTCCCGTTGGCTTATGATACTGCAATATCTTTAACAAAAAGAAAGAATAAGAGCTGGGTTTTAAAGGATGAAAAAATCTGGCTGCAGGATGACAAACCTTTAATTGCTCTTGGAGTTAATAATGCATGGGTTTCAAACCGGCATCATCAGTATTGCCTTATTTTTAGAAAAGAAGGAAAGCAAGTAAAAAGTATAAAGTCTAAAGTGTAAAGTATAAAAAATTAAAATAAATAAATTAGAATTAAAAAATCGGAGGGGTAAAATGTATAAAAATGATTTAAACGATAGATTATTTAAATTTGCAGTTGATACAATATTATTTCTTCAAAAAATCTCTAATAATCCGGAAAGTAGAATTATTAAATTTCAATTAGCAAAATCATCAACTTTTAGTGGTGCGAATTATGAAGAATCTCAAGCTGCGTCTTCAAAAGCAGATTTTTCCAATAAAATAAATATATCTTTAAGAGAGATGAGAGAATCAAATTATTGGTTTCGAATATTAAGTGAAATAAGACTGGGTGATCAAATGGAATGTAAAAAATTCATTAATGAATCTGATCAATTAAAAAAAATATTAGGCTCAATATCCAGCAAATTAAGAAGAAAATAATTTAAAAGTACTTTATACTTTTTACTTTATCCTTTATACTTGTAAAATGATTTTAACGGTTTCGGAATTAACACAGGAAATTAAGCTTTCACTTGAAGAAGGATTTTCTCAAGTTTCTGTTTTAGGGGAAATATCGGGATTTAAACCTCATGTTTCAGGGCATTGGTATTTCAATTTAAAAGATTCAGATGCGGTAATTTCGTGTACAATGTGGAGAGGATTTAATAATTACGTTTTCTTTACTCCTCAGGATGGAATGAAAGTAATTGTCAACGGTAAGGTTACGGTTTATCCGCCAAGAGGAAATTACCAGATTGATGTAAGATCGATGAAACCTGCAGGTGTTGGCGAACTTCAAGCAGCTTTTGAAGCTTTAAAACAAAAGCTTGCCGCAGAAGGTCTCTTCGATGAAGAATTGAAAAAAGAGATACCCCTTATTCCCCAAAAAATCGGGATAGTTACAGCAATTGACGGTGCAGCATTAAGAGATATGATTAGTGTTGCTAAAAGAAGATTCCCTCTTGTTGAACTTATAATTTCTCCCGCCAGAGTCCAGGGAACCGGGGCATCCAGAGAAATAGTTGAATGTATTAAACAGCTTAATGAACAAGAGGATATTGATGTAATAATTTTGGCAAGAGGCGGTGGCTCAATAGAAGATCTCTGGGCATTCAATGAAGAAATTGTAGCAAGAGAAATTTTCAATTCAAAGATTCCTATAGTTACCGGAATTGGTCATGAAGTGGATTTTACTATTGCTGATTTTGTTGCTGATTTAAGAGCACCTACACCCTCTGCAGCAATGGAAATAACAACTCCAAGTAAAGAAGATTTTTCAGCTTTTATTAATGAATTTATGGATAGCTCTTATAAGGGCATTGATGATATTATTGAAAAATTTCGTGCAAATGTTTATACTAGTTTAAATTCATATGGATTTCGAATGCCGATGGATTTAGTAAGAAGAAAATCCCAGCAGGTGGATAATTTAATTTATAAGCTTCTAAAAAATATTGAACAGAAAATTTTAGTAAATAAAGGCAGGCTTTCAATTTTATCTAAAACAATAGAATCTCACGATGTAAACCTTCAGCTAAAAAAAGGTTTTGTGCTGGTAAAACAGGATTCTCAATATGTTACAAGGAAAGCTAATTTCAATAAAGAAAAAGATACTATTTTAAAATTTTATGACGACGAAATTTTGCTTAAAAAAGGAAATTAATTTTTTCCGAAAAAGCCTTATTTTTTATATTTTAATAGATTAGATTAAATTATTTATGGCTAGTAGAAAAAATATCAATTCTTTTGAAAAGAATATTTCGAGACTGGAGGAAATATCCGCTTTATTAGAAAAGGAAGATATAAGTCTTGATGAAGCCATGATTCTTTTTGAAGAAGGGGTAACGCTTTCTAAAAATTGTTTAACTACCTTAAATAGTGCTGAATTAAAGATTACTGAATTGAAAAAGAAGATTAATGACATAGCGATGAATAGTGATGATTTATTTGAAAATAACTCGTAAGCTTAAAAGGATAGGAGCTCTTTTATATAATGGCTGAAGAAGAAAAATATAAAGTGTTGTCAAAAGTTAATTATCCGGAAGATATAAAAAACCTGGATGTTCCTCAGTTGAAAATTCTATGCTCGGATATTAGGGAATATTTAATTGATACGATCTCAGAAATAGGAGGACATTTTGGCGGTGGTCTTGGTGCTGTCGAATTAACTGTAGCAATTCATAAAGTGTTTGATACCCCCAAAGATCTTGTCGTATGGGATACCGGTCATCAGGCTTATCCTCATAAAATTTTAACTGGCAGAAAGGAAGCTTTAAAAAGAATAAGAAAGCTAAATGGAATTAGCGGGTTCTTAAAAAGATCCGAAAGTGAATATGATACTTTTGGTGCGGGGCATGCATCTACTTCCATTTCTGCTGCACTGGGAATGGCTTTTGCAAGAGATATTCGAAAAAATGATAAAAAAATAATTGCTGTAATTGGTGACGGTGCAATGACCGGAGGTATGGCATACGAAGCGATGAATAATTCCGGTATATTAAAATCGAATTTAATTGTTGTATTAAACGATAATAATATGTCGATCGCTCCAAATGTCTGGCAGATTTCTAATTATTTTACTGAAATGATCGCCCATCCCGATTATAATAAATTCAAAGGCCAAATATGGGATTTGACGGGAAAACTTGATCATTTTGGCGATAGGTTAAGAAAGATTGCAATCCGTTTGGAAAGCGGTATTAAAGCAGTTGTCACGCCTGGTATGTTGTTTGAAGCTTTAGGATTTAGATATTTTGGTCCTGTGAATGGTCATAATCTTCATCAATTAATAAAAATATTTGAGCAGGTTAAAAACCTTAACGGACCTATTCTTGTGCATGCAATAACACAAAAAGGGAAAGGTTATGAACCTGCCGAAGGAGATGAACAAAAACTTCATGCATCAAATCCTTTTGATAAATTAACCGGCAAAGTCTATAAAAAAGCAGATGGACCTCCCTCATATACAAAAATTTTTGGAAATGCATTAAAAGAAATTGTCCGGGAGAATCCTTCTGTTGTTGGTATAACCGGTGCAATGCCGGATGGAACAGGTTTGGATATTCTTCAGAAAAGTTTCCCGGGAAATTATATTGATGTTGGAATAGCTGAGGAGCATGCAATTACTTTTGCCGCAGGCTTAGCTACTCAAGGTGTAATCCCGGTTGTTGCTATTTATTCCACTTTTCTCCAAAGAGGTTTTGATCAAATCATACATGATGTTGGTATTCAAAAACTTCATGTTGTGTTTGTTCTTGACAGAGCCGGTCTTGTCGGTGCCGACGGACCAACACATCATGGCACATTTGATTTAACATACCTTAGACTTGTTCCTGGAATGGTAATTATGGCGCCAAAGGATGAATCTGAGTTGAGAGATATGCTGTATACTGCAATAAATTATAAAGAAGGACCAATAGCTCTTAGATATCCACGCGGTTCGGCATTGGGTGTTAAATTAAAAGAAGGTTTTGATGAAATAGAAATCGGTAAATCGGAATGTATTCAAAACGGGAATGATGTTGCCCTTTTGGCTGTCGGTTCTATGGTAGATTATTCAATTAAGGCTTCAGAATTGCTTTTAGAAGAGGGAATTCATCCTGAAATTATAAATATGCGTTTTATAAAACCCTTGGATACAAAAATGCTCGATGATATTTCGAACAGGCATAATAAAATTGTTACTCTTGAAGAGAGTACATTAGTCGGTGGTTTCGGAAGCGGTATTCTTGAATATTTTAACGAAAAAAATTATAAGAATGATATATTGAGAATCGGTTTACCCGATAGATTTATTAATCACGGTAGCCAGAGTGAACTTCATCATCAGCTTGAAATTGATCCGGAAGGGATTGCAAAAAGAGTAAAAGCATTTTGTAAAAACCAGAACATTAAACAGAAAGTTGCCGTTTAATGGAAAAAACCAAAATTGGAATTATCGGACTCGGTACAATCGCACAGCTAGTGCACCTTCCAAATTTTTCAAAGATTAATAATGCAGTTGTAACAGCAGTTGCGGAAATTAGGAAAAGCCGGCTCGATACAATTGCCAATAAGTTTAATATAAAAGAAAAATATTTAGATTATCATGAGCTGCTTGAAAAAAGCGATACCGATGCTATTATAATAGCTACTCCGACAAACACTCATAAGGAAATTGCAATTGATTGTCTTAAAGCAAAGAAAGATGTTTTAGTTGAAAAACCTCTTGCGCGAACTTTTAATGAAACCAAACAGGTTGTTAGTGCGGCTAAAAAGTATAAAAAGAAATTAATGGTCGGAATGAATTTACGCTTTCGCCCGGATGCAATGATTTTAAAAAGTATTTTATCGTCCGGTGAGATTGGTGAACCATTTTATATAAAATGCGGATGGATTAGAAGGCCGAGCAGCAGTGAAAAATGGTTTACCAAAAAAGAAGATTCAGGCGGTGGGGTTATAATTGATCTGGGTATATTGCTGCTTGATTTATCACTCTGGCTTTTAGATTTTCCCGCAATTGAATCGGTTACAACTCAAAATTTTAATCAGTATACAAAAAATGTGGAAGACACATCTATAAGTCTTTTAAGATGTAAAAATTCATCATTAATCAGTCTCGAATCAAGCTGGTCTTTACCTGTTGAGAAAGATACATTTTATGTAAATATTCACGGGAAAAAAGGTTTTGCTTCAATTAATCCGTTTAAGGTTTTCAAAAAAAATGGAGAGCAAATAATTGATCTCACTCCTTCACAAAAAGAAAATGCACTAAGTTTATTTAGAAAATCCTATGAGAATGAGTTAAAAAGTTTTCTTGGAGCCGTAAGGGGTTTAAATCCCGTTTTCTCTTCAGGTGATGAAGCTCTTTTAAGAATGAAAATTATGGAAAATATGTATAATTCTTCAAATCAAAAAGTTAAGAAATAATATATTTTAAATGAAAACAAAAATTTTGCTTGTTGATGATGAACCTGATATAGTTGAGTTTTTGGAATACAATTTAACTCAAGAAGGATTTGAAGTAATCAAAGCTTATGATGGAATTGAAGCTTTAAAAAAGATTACTGAAAAACCGGATCTGATTTTATTAGACATAATGATGCCTAAAATGGATGGATACGAAGTCTGTAAAAAAATTAGAAGTACGAAAGATTATGAAAAAATCCCTGTTGTATTTTTAACTGCAAAATCAGGCGAAGTCGATGAAATAAAAGGACTTGAACTTGGAGCTAATGACTATATTCAAAAACCTATTTCACCCAAAAAACTTGTTGCGCGTGTTAAATCGAATTTACGAAAAGGTTTCGCGGGCGATAATGCAAATCAACAGCCAATTAAAGTTTCAATTGGTCCTTTAACGATTGACCGCGAAAAGTATGTCGTTTACATAGATGGAAATGAAAAAGTATTTCCTAAAAAAGAATTTGAAGTTTTGTTCTATCTTGCCAATAACCCGGGTAGAGTATTCAGCCGCGAAATTCTATTGAAAGATGTCTGGGGAAACGATGTTTATGTAGTCGATAGAACTATTGATGTTCATATAAGAAAAATTAGAGAAAAACTTGAACAGCATTCCGACCTTATAGAAACAGTTAAAGGTGTGGGGTACAGGTTTAAAAGTGTGGAATGAACTTAAATCAAATTTTTCATCAGCCAGTGTTTATCTAAAAGAATTTTTTCTCTTCGGCATTTCTATTATCCTTCTTGCTTATATAATTTTTGGAAGATCAGGTTATTTCACTCTTTTCATTATCTTATCAGTTCTGATCGGTGTTTTATCTCTATTCTTTTTGGGAAAAAGAAGACTTAGAGAGTTAAATAATATAAGACAGGTAATTTTTAATATCAGGAAAAATTATTTAAATAAATCGGAAGAAATAAAATTACCTGCAAACCTTCATGGAGTTGAAGAAGAAATTCAGAAAATGTTCGAGAAGATGAAAAATGATATAAATTATTTAACACGCCTTGAAAAGATGAGAACTGAATTTTTGGCAAATGTATCCCATGAACTCAGAACTCCGATATTTGCAATCCAGGGGTATGTTGAAACTCTTTTAGACGGGGCAATAAATGATGAAAAAGTTAATAAATATTTTTTAGAAAAAGCAAATCAGCATACAATAAACCTGAGTAATTTATTAAATGATCTTATTGATATTTCAATGATCGAATCGGGTGAAATGAGAATGAGTTTTAGATATTTTAATATAAATGAGTATCTAAGCTCCATGGTTAAAGAATTTGAACCAATGGCCAAAGGGAAAAACCTGGAGTTAATTTACCACCCGGTCAGAGAAAATCTTCAATTATTAGGAGATAAAAATAAACTTCGGCAGGTTTTTATAAATATACTGACGAACGCAATTAAGTATACTGAAGAGGGAAAAATAGAAATTTTTGTTGAAGAAGAGCAAAAGTCCGGCAAAATAATTATTAAAGATACCGGGATTGGAATTCCTGAAACAGATATCGCAAGAATATTTGAAAGATTTTATAGGGTAGATAAAGCAAGATCAAGGGCGGTTGGAGGAACCGGCTTAGGTCTGGCTATTGTAAAGCATATTGCAGAGGCACATGGTTCTGCAATTGAAGTGAAAAGTGAAGTAGGGAAGGGGAGTGAATTTTCTTTCAGATTAAAGAAATAATTGTGTTTTTCAACGAAAATTTATTTTTTTAATAATTGACACGAAATGTTCAAATACTTAAATTTGTTGTTCATTTTAGAAATTAGAGGTAAAAATGTTTGCAGTCATCGATATAAATGGGCAGCAATTTAAAGTAACGGAAAATCAGAAGTATTATGTTCCCAAATTAGATAAGAAACCAAATTCAAAAATTTCTTTTGATAAGGTAATTTTATTTGGTGATGATAAAGAAACTAAAATCGGAAATCCATCTGTTGATGGTTTAAAAGTAGCTGCAAAAGTTTTGGAGCATGTAAAAGATGATAAAGTTGTAGTCTTCAAAAAGAAAAGAAGAAAAGGTTATGAAAAGAAGAACGGGCATAGACAGCAATTAACAAGAATTGAAATTACTAAAATAGGATAGGAGTTTAAAAATGGCTCATAAAAAAGGACAGGGTTCTTCAAGAAACGGCAGGGATAGTAACGCACAAAGATTGGGTGTTAAAAGATTCGGTGGTGAAAGTGTGATTGCCGGTAACATTCTAGTGAGACAGAGAGGCACTAAATTTCATCCTGGCAGTAATGTAAAGATTGGCGGGGATGATACTCTATTTGCAGTTGCCGATGGTGTTGTAAAATTTGAAACCCGGAGAGGTAACAGGAAATTCGTTAGCGTCAATCCTGCCTAAAACAATTCATATTAAATTATAAAGTCCAAGTTCAAGTAAAATAAAAAATTTTTTCTTGAACTTGAACTTACTCCTGAACTTAAAACCCCAGCTTCTCCATATTAGCAACTAAGCTTTTTACTGCATTAATCGAATTATCAAACGAAGCTTGTTCAACTTCATCAAGATCAAAATCTATAACTCTTTCAACACCGTTTGAACCCAAAACCGCGGGTACGCCAACATAATAACCGTTAACTCCAAATTCTCCATTCAGATGTGCACAAACAGGGAAAATTCTTTTTTCATCTCTTAATATTGATTCAGCCATTGCAGTTGCAGACGATGCAGGCGAATAAAATGCAGAACCGGTTTTTAGCAGTTTAACAACTTCACCTCCAGCCATTTTTGTCCGTTCAACCATTTTATTCATTACTTCTTTGGCTTTGTTTTTATCTTTATATTTTTTCTCCAGTAATTCCATTACAGGTATACCGTTTACATTTGCATACCTTACAATCGGAACCATTGTGTCTCCATGACCGCCTAATACCATTGCATTCACATCTTTAACCGAAACATCCAACTCCCATGCGATGAATGTTGAAAAACGTGAAGAATCTAAGACACCTGCCTGACCAAGCACCCTGTTAGCCGGAAACCCGGATACTTTTTTAAATAAAGTTACCATTGCATCTAATGGATTTGAAATTATTATTACCACAGCATTAGGGGCATTATCTCTTACTCCTTCAGCAACAGATTTCATAATTTTTGCATTAGTAGTTAAAAGATCGTCACGACTCATGCCGGGTTTTCGCGGAAGTCCTGCTGTAATTATTACAAGATCGGCATTGCTTATATCTTTGTAAGAATTTGTACCTGTTACATTAACGTCAAAACCATCTACCCTAGATGCTTCAGCAATATCAAGGGATTTACCTTGCGGCATATCTTCAACCACGTCAAATAAAACTACGTCTCCTAGTTTTCTTGTCGCAATTAGTTGTGCCAAAACTCCCCCTATTTGCCCACCACCTATTAAAGCAATTTTTTTTCTGGACATTTTTAACTCCTTTAAGATTAGAATAACAAATTATAACTTTAAAATAATGATGTGTTTTTCCATTTGCAAAGTTTAGATATTATTATTGGGCCAAAGTACTGAAGGAAATCTACCATATAATATACATTGCTAATTCTTTACTATTTTAATAATTTTCATTTTTAATTCAATAAGAAGGAAAGTAATGAAAACCATTTTTATACTTTTAATCACAATTTTTATATTCAATGGCTGCAGCAGTAAAACCGACAAAGAATATTTGCAAACAGCTGAAAAAAACGTTAAAAGTGATAATATTTCAGAAGCTATTACGTCTTACCAGACTTTGGTGGATAAGTATCCTCAAAGTGATTTAGCTCCTGAAGCTCTTTATGAAATGGCTGCACTATATCAAAATAACCTTGTGAAGAACCTTTCAAAAAAAGAATCACTTCAAAAATCGGTTCAAATTTACAGAAGCGTTTATGATAAATATCCCAAAAGTAAAAAGGCACCGATGGCTCTGTTTATGTCCGGCTTTATCTTGGCGAATGAATTAAATAACTATGACGAAGCGAGTAAAACTTATAATCTTTTTTTGGAAAAATACCCCAATCATGAACTATCTACCTCGGCAAAAGAAGAATTAAAGCATTTGGGGTTATCCCCCGACGAAATTTTAAAACAAAAAACAGCTACTAAAATTTAATGGCCGAAGTACAGGATTACAGAAAATATTTAAACCCGGCAATAATATCAAAACTAAATTCATTAGAACTAAAAGCCCGTCTTGTGGTTGAAGGCTTTATGGTAGGTCTGCATAAAAGTCCTTACCACGGTTTCAGCGTTGAGTTTACAGAGCACCGTCCGTATATGCAGGGAGATAATTTAAAAGATGTGGATTGGAAAGTCTACGGGAAAACCGAACGATATTTTATAAAGCAGTATGAAGAGGAAACAAATTTAAAAAGCTATATTCTGCTCGATACAAGCAAATCAATGGATTACTCATCAGGGGAGAATATAACAAAGTTAAATTATTCGGTTATACTTGTTGCTGCTTTAAGTTATTTGATGATAAAACAGCAGGATGCAGTCGGTTTATCCCTTTATTCGGAAAAGATAAATAAATATTTTCCACCTAAATCTACAAGAGCATATCTCCAGGAAATATTAAAAAATCTAAGCACAGTTGAGGCATCAAGTAAAACGAATACGGCGACCTCGTTAAACTCTATTGCGGAAAAAATTAAGAGAAGGGGATTGGTAATTATTATATCCGATTTTTTTGATGATGTAAATTCTATACTAACAGCATTAAAACATTTTAGATATAAAAATAATGAAGTAATTGTTTTTCAAGTTCTAGATCCTATTGAAAGAAGCTTTTCTTTTGGAAGAGATGCAATTTTTAAGGATCTCGAAACCGGTGCTGAAATTACAACCCAGCCTTATCAAATCCAGAAAGCTTATAGAGATGCTATGTCCCATTTTATCAATAAAATAAAATCCGAATGTCTCAACTCAAGCATAGAATATAATTTAATTGAAACTTCTACTCCCTTCGATAAAGCCCTTTTCAATTACATCCAGAAACGAAGTAAACTGTACTAATTGCAGATTGCGAATTTTGGATTTCGGATTGCAAAATTTTAAATTTGATAAAAATATAAATATTTTTTTACCACAAAGTTAACAGAGAAAAAAGAGGCGAGGTATTCTCTCTGTTATCTCTGTTGCTTCTCAGATATCTCTGTGGTTAATCTTAATTTAAAATAACTTATACCGGTAACAAAAATGAAAAATTTATTTTTAGTAATATTTCTTTCCTTTATTATTAAACCAAGTTATTCATATCACCTTAATAAAGATCCCTTTCAATGCAAATCCGTTGAAGCGCATCAATTTGATTTTTGGATAGGAGAGTGGAATATAGAACAAAGAATCCTCCAAAAAGATGGAACATGGTTAGAAACAAAAGCACATACTTCTGTTTTTCCGATTCTTGATGGTTGTGCATTAGAAGAACATTGGAGCGGAAATGTAAAATTTTTCTGGCAGGGAATGGAAGATGTAAAACCAATGAAAGGTTTTAGCATTAGATATTATAATCCTGAAGAAAAAGCCTGGTACATACATTGGATGGATAATTTTGGAATGAAGCTTGGGCCGGGTGCGGCCGGAAATTTTAAAGACGGAAAAGGCGAGTTTTTTCTCGAAAGAGATACTCCTAAAGGTAAACAAATTTCAAGAATTACTTTCTCCGATATTGAAGAAAATTCTGTTCATTGGGATTTGTCAATCTCTAATGATAATAGAAAAAGCTGGACTACAATCTGGATTATGGAAATGAAACGGCAGAAGAAGTAACGAATTTCGGATTTTATATTGCGTATTTCGAAATGCAGTTCTTTTATTTTTACCACAGAGTTAACAGAGAATCCGCAGAGAAGTAAATTCTCTCTGTTATCTCTGTGCCTCCTCTGATTTCTAGGTGGTTAATTCTTTCAATTCGCAATCCGAAATCCGCAATTCGAAATTATAACAGGTCTTTTATTTCATCGAAATACTTTTGAGAAAGTTCATCTGCCTTCTTTTTATCTTTTGCTTCAACAATACTTCTTATTATCGGCTCTGTATTTGATTTCCTAAAGTGTACCCAATGATCCGGAAAGTCAATTCGCAATCCATCATCAGTATTTATATTTTCATTTTTATATTTGGCTTTTAATGAATCAACTACTTTATCAGGATTTGCATTTCCGAGCTCAATTTTTTTCTTTGCAATAGAATATGAAGGTAATGATCTCTTTAATTCTGCAATTGTTCCCCCAAATTCCAATAAATGCTGAAGCGTTAAAGCAATTCCGACAAGAGCATCCCTTCCATAATGTAAAGCCGGATAAATAACTCCGCCGCTCCCTTCACCGCCGATTACAGCACCAACTTCTTTCATCTTTTTTACAACATTAGCTTCACCAACAGGTGATCGATAAACTGTTGAATTATATCCTTTCGCAACATCATCAACTGCACGTGTAGTTGACAGATTAACTACTACATTTCCTTCTTCTTTTAATAGAATGAATTTTACACAGCTCGTAATTGTATTCTCCTCGCTGAATGGTTCACCTTCATTCGTAATCAAAACCAATCGATCGACATCCGGATCAACAACTACTCCCAGATCTGCTTTTGAATTTTTAACAGCTTTCATTGTTTCGGTTAAATTTTCAGGAAGAGGTTCGGGCAGTCTTGGGAAAATACCCGTTTTCTCACAATTCATTTCCACTACTTCACATCCGAATTCTCTTAAAAGATGAGGAATAACGTAAACTCCTGCTCCGTTAACACAATCTGCTAATACTTTAAATTTTCTTTTTTTGATTTGTTCTTTATCTACATATTTTAAATTCAATACATCTTTAACATGTTTTTGTAAACCTTCGTTTGATGATGTTAAAGTTCCTAAGCTTTTCCAATCTTTAAATTTATTTTGGTTGGTATTATTTAAAATTTTGAGGAGCTCGGTATTTTGTTCGGGAGTCATAAACTGCCCGGTATTATTTAATAATTTTAATGCATTCCATTCATTCGGATTATGGCTTGCAGAAATTGCAATACCGCCATTTGCATATAAGTTTTTTACTGTATATTGAACTGTGGGAGTCGGACAAATTCCAATATCAATTACATCCAAACCTTTTGCTAAAAGAGTCCCGGTAACAATTGACCTAACCATTTCACCGGAAATTCTTGCATCTCTTCCAATGACAACTTTTCCCTTGCCGATAAAATCTGCATATGCCGAACAAAATTTTACAAGCACCTCCGGATCCAAACCATCTCCGACAATTCCTCTTATCCCGGAGATACTAACCATAAGTGTAGACATTAATCCTCCCTTAACTGCTTAATTTTATTAAAGTACAAAGTTATAGATTTTTGAAGAAAGAAGATAAAATTTTTGTGAATCTAAAAAATAATTTCGAAGAATAAAGATGATATCTTTCTGGGGTAACTTATTAAAAGATGCCATCTTTAGAAATGTTGTTTTATTTTTAATTATTTCTCTTTTCTATAATTGGATTTATTTATAATTTGCTTTAATCCTATAAGAGAATATCACCGAAAGATGATATCAAAAAATTTATTTGTAAGAATAGTGTTGAGTGGGAGGGAGAAAATGAGGGGGTAAGAAATGATCAAAAAAATAATAACAATAAAGAACCTTGGTAA
>Ga0315554_1000544_pt1 | contig 22606 bp, 28 predicted proteins | sample SalMarSW160370MG_FD_202114 | JGI IMG/M metagenome (GOLD analysis project Ga0315554, IMG submission 202114) | Salt marsh sediment microbial communities from the Plum Island Ecosystem LTER, Massachusetts, United States - Salt Marsh Sediment SW1603-70 ... | reverse complement strand
GCAAAAGATAGGGGTGGGGATCAGTAATCCCCACCCCTATCGCCACTGAATATAATTGCTTCTGTTCGATGAAAGTTGGTGGTGATGGACTTTCCCTCATGACTACTTATCAAAATCAACCTCGACCGAACGGAACTCAGTGTCAGGTAAATGACATGTACGCTTCTCGAACCAGAACCGCAGCAAGGTCGTGTGGCTAAACGAAGGAGGTTTAGATGAAGAAAAAGCGTTTGGTCTATGTGATATTAATAGCAACGGGGTTGGCATTGTTGGCTTTAGCAGACGTAGGATGCGCAAGCAACGAGGAGGTTAATCCTGCTGGTGATATACCAGACAACCAGGTCTTTGTGATGTACAAGTCGACCAGTGGGAATTTTGAGGTGAAGGTACCGGAGGGGTGGTCACAATCGACCTCCGAGTCAAGTACTGAATTCACCGACAAGTTGAACATAGTATCCATCAAATGGGCCTCTAACGCTTCAGAGCCGACTGTTGAGCGTGCAAACGCGGTCGATGTGCAGGATCTAGCAAGCACTGAGCCTGCATTCCAGTTTATCGAAACCAAGCAAGTCACCTTGCCCGGGGGTGAGGCGATACTAATCAAATACCAGAGAAACAGCCCACCGAACGAGGTCACGGGGAAGACGTACAAGATGGATGTGCTCCTTTACGAGTTCTATCGAAGTGGGCTCCAAGCCGATCTAACGCTCGCGTCTCCGGTCGGTGCAGATAATGTGGACCCGTGGAACATTATTTCCGAGAGCTTTGAATGGCTATAACGACTAGCATTCGCTCAGATGAGCCCCTCATCCATGTCTCAGAGTTGTACCGATTCTACCATAACGGGGACGATGAGACTTTTGCACTGCGTGGTGTATCCCTGTCAGTCCACGCTGGCGAAATGGTGGCGGTTGTAGGTCCCTCCGGAAGTGGAAAAACTACGCTGCTCGCTTGTATTGCTGGCCTCGACGAGCCCGATGGAGGTCACGTTGATGTTGCCGGGAACCGAATCACGAGACGACCAGAAGCAGTTCGAACCGAGCTACGAGCCAAGTGGATGGGTGTGCTCTTGCAGTCGGGAAATTTATTGGAACACCTGACGGTATTAGAGAATATTAAGGTTGCTCAGAATTTGGCTGAAGGAGAGCATCCAGATGCCCACACCCTTTTGGCTGCTGTAGGTTTGGAGGATCGGGCTGCCGCTTGGCCATCAACGCTCTCTGGAGGAGAGGCGGCACGCGCCGGTCTCGCTGTAGCTCTTGCAAACAACCCACCTATCCTCCTTGCTGATGAGCCGACCGGCGAAGTTGATGCCAAGAACGAAGGAGCAATCCTGAAAATCATGCGTGATAGGACTGAGGTCGGCAGAACTGTAGTTGTAGTCACACACAGCGAGCGCGTGGCAAAAGAGGCCAACCGCGTTATTCGACTCTCATATGGCAGGATCACTGATGGATGATCTACTCGTTAGGGCGGATAATGTTGGAAAAATCTACGGTATGGGCGAGCATGCCGTTATTGCGCTGCAGAGCGCCACTTTTGAGATCTTGGCTCATTCGCGCATAGCGGTGGTCGGCTCGTCCGGAAGCGGAAAAACGACATTACTCCACTTGGTCGCCGGACTTGATTCACCCACAAGTGGCACAGTCCAGTGGCCTGCTCTAGGCGCAAGGGAGCAGCTCAGGCCTAGATTGGTGGCAATAGCATTCCAGGGGCATAGTCTTATTCCGCCGCTAACCGTCATCGAAAACGTGGCTTTGCCGCTTCTTATATGTGGTGATCCGGAATCCAAAGCGCTCAAGATTGCTTGGGAAATGCTGGAACGCATGTCACTTACAGACGTTGGCTACAGCTTGCCTGAGGAGATATCGGGTGGTCAATCACAGAGAGCAGGCATCGCCCGGGCATTAGTTACACGTCCTGCGCTGCTGTTGGCCGACGAACCAACTGGTCAGCAAGACGGTGAGGGTGCCCGGTATCTGATGGACTCTCTTCTAGATTACGTTGAAAAGATCGGTGCTACCCTGGTGGTTGCAACGCATGACAAAATCGTGGCCGATTTCCTTCCCACCCGATGGTCGATAGAGCATGGACACTTGCAGACGGGGTGATCATTTGTTCAGTCTGACTTGGATTAAAGGATTAATACGAAGAAGAAAGTCACGTTTGATCGGCATGATTCTTTGCGTCGGCCTTGCAGTAACCCTAGTTTCCTCACTTGGCATGTTCTTTGTGGCCAGCAAGGCTCGTATGACCAAAGAAGCTGCTGCAGGGGTTCCGGTCGACTGGCAGGTTCAACTCTCGCAGGACGCAGACTTAATGCAGTCCGTTCTAACCATCAAAAATTTCCGCGGGATCGCAGAGGCTCAACCTATAGGCTACTCTGATATTGTTTATCTACGGAGTTCCACGGGCGGGACCGTTCAAACAACAGGACAGGGCAAGGCCCTTGGGATCCCTGATGAATATGCATCGTCATTCCCTGGGGAAATCCGGTTCTTGGTGGGATCTACACAGGGCGTGTTGTTGGCACAGCAGACCGCAGCAAATCTACAGGCAACAGTCGGAGATACCGTGACAGTTGGCTTACCTGGCGGGGCACAAACAGAGCTTCCAGTGCAGGGAATTGTCGATCTGTCGGCAGCCGATTCTCTCTTCCAAAGCATCGGCAGCGCGACTGGGGCCGGTCCTACCGCACCACCCGACAATGTTGTCCTCATGCCCCTCTCGACCTGGCACCAATTGTTTGACCAACTGGCGATAAGTAACGCCAACTCCGTTCAAGTGCAGATTCACGTGAAACTTGCCAAAGGTCTTCCCGCAGACCCTGGGACAGCCTTTGCTGATGTAATACATCGGGCACACAATCTTGAGGCAGAGCTTGCTGGCACCGGTATTGTAGGCAATAATCTCGCTGCTCAACTGGATGGAACGCGTTCTGACGCTTCATACACACAGATACTGTTCCTGTTTCTTGGGCTTCCTTGTGTTGTCCTTGCTGCCTTGTTGGTGTACGTCATTGCTATGAGTGGGCGGAATAGGCGGCGGCAGGAACAGGCGCTTCTCACAATCCGCGGAGCGGCAGTTGGGCAGATCCTAAGGCTTGCTGCTGCAGAAGCCGCACTGGTTGGAATCCTAGGTGTGGTATTGGGTCTCGGGGCAGCAGTACTCGCGGGTCGTATTGCGTTCGGCACCTCGCAATTCGGAACAACGCCAACGCAGGCGGTGTTTTGGGCTACTGCCTCTGCCACGTTGGGGTTCGCCATTTCTTTTGCGACAATCCTTCTACCAGCGTGGCACGATGTCAGGGGCCTCACTGTTCGAGCAGCACAGGTAACTGTAAGAGATCCGCGCCCACCGCTGTGGTCACGCATCTATCTTGATATCATATTTCTTGCCGGCGGTGGGATTATATTCTGGCAATCAATGCAAAATGCCTACCAGGTCATCCTTGCGCCGGAAGGCGTCCCGACCATTTCTATTAATTACCTGACTTTACTGGCCCCCCTCATGCTGTGGATTGGCTTCGCCTTGTTGGCTTGGCGACTTTCAAGCCTGACTCTTGCACGAGGAAAGCGATTCTTGCGTCGAGCTGTATCCCTGATCACCCAAGGATTGTCAGGGCTGGTGACGGCGTCAATGTCGAGGCAACAAAGCCTGCTATCAAGAGGGCTTGTTATTATGGCGCTGGCCGTCTCATTTGCCGTGACCGTTGCGGTATTTAACACCACCTACATGAATCAAGCCCGGGTAGACGCCCAACTCACCAATGGCGCTGACGTAACAGTATCAACGACCGCTTCAAGCGGACTCCCGGAGGGGTTGCCCCAATCAGTGAAGAGCTTAACGGGCGTAGTAAACGCGGAGCCAATGCAGCACCGATTCACATATGTTGGCAAAGACCTCCAGGACCTCTATGGTATAAACCCTGAACTAATCCAGAAAGCGACTCCCATGTCTGACGCTTTCTTCTCGGGCGGAAGCGCGAATCAAATGCTCAGCATACTGGCGTCGAAACCCGATGGTGTACTGGTCTCAGCAGAGACCGTCAATGATTTTCAGCTTCAACCTGGTGACTTGATTCGCATACGGGTTCAGTTTGCTAGTGACCATGCTTACCATGTAGTCGACTTCCATTACGTAGGAATAGTGCGCGAATTCCCTACGGCCCCCCGGGATTCCTTTCTTGTCGCTAATGCGGCGTACATCACTCGAGAAACCGGTTCATCAGCCTACGAGACCCTGCTTGTGAAGACCAGCGGCTCCCCACCAGTTGTAGCAAGCCGCATCCGCGACCTGCTCGGGCCTGCATCAGGAGCGACTGTTCAGGATGTCGAAACTCAATTGCATATCACACTCTCTGGCTTGACGGCGATTGACCTATCTGGCCTGACGAAATTGGAGCTGGTGTTTGCCGTAATTTTGGCCGCTGCGGCTTCGGGCCTTGTTTTCATTCTCGGTTTAGCCGAGCGCCGCAGGATATTAGCTATATCAGCCGCCCTCGGAGCAAAGGGTAGCCAGTTGTCCTCGTTCGTATGGAGCGAGGCATTCTTTGTGACCGTCGGTGGTATGGTTCTTGGTGCGCTTGCAGGATGGTCACTGTCGCTAGTCATGGTTAGAATAATGAGCGGTGTGTTCGATCCTCCGCCGGAGCACCTTTTTGTCCCTTGGGCATATCTAGCTCTGTTGCTAGGAATAGTGATAGCGGTTGTACTAGCAGCTGGCATTGTGATGATTCGCACTGCTCAGAAGCCCGTGATCGAGACAATCCGTGATCTCTAAGCGCATAGGCCTCCTAATCGGCGATTGCTAGTCAGGACTTTCTGGTTACGTGTGGCAATGGTATGGTGATTGAGCATTAAATATGACTGCGAAAAGTGAGTGATGCTAGAAAAGGACTGGCAATCGATTGTGCAGCCCCCTTGGCGGATAGAAAAGGTTGCATTGGAGAGATACAAGTCTAGCGCGTTGGGAGAGCGAGAGATGATTGATTGGACATTTGCCCGGATTGTTACCTCATCGCACAAGCTGCCGTTTTGCTGTGCTTTTGGCGAAAGGCAAATTCCTTCTCAAGAATTGCTCAATAGTCCGACAAAGCCTCAAGCATTCTCAAACTTCACAGACCGGCTTACTTACTTCACAAAGTGTTCTGTATGACCTTGGTTAGTGGTACAATAGAATCAAGAGGAAGTTGAAGTGCAGAGGGTATTCTTTTTAATCATCCCTACAATCACACTAGCAGCGCTGACTGTATTTGGCCTAGGTGATCCTGCCATTTCTATTGCTGATACAGGCACCCCCAACAACGAAGTAACTAGCAGTGTAAGCAAAGCACGCAATTCTTCTGCAAGTGCTACCATTACGATTACGATGTGTGCTGTGCCTGATGAGTAGTTGACCTAAGCGAATTTAGAGGGGCTAACGTCTACTGAAAGCAGTGACTAACCTTAAAATCGGACGGCACTTGCGAAACGTGACGTTGGGCGCGGCGTGGGCTTTCATCACCGTTAATGTATTACCTAAGTTGCCTATGGAAGCAATGGCCTCCGGCTTACCAGTTGTGCCAGTTAATGCAGCAGCATTGCCAGAGTTAGTACATTCGGGCGAAAATGGACACTTATTTGAGCCCGGTAAAAGTCGGGATTTAGCAGAGCGTGTCGTTGTGATGGTTGGCGATAAGTCTGGGCGGAACAGAATGGCGGAAAGAAGTCTAGAATTAATACAAGCGCATGATGTATAAAAGGTGGTGGCACGCTTCGAAACGCTATATTTTGAACTTCAAAGAGGTTATGAAGGAAACTCTTCAGAAACATAAAACGCTATGGTCGCAAAAATCTTTTCTTTACAACAGTATTGCTGGTATTCTTCTCGTTTTTGCAAGTCTTGCTGTCAACTACATTACAACTACTTATAGTGCCGCTCACGTAAGCAATGCGGTCACTGACCTTTTTCTCAGTCACCTGCCTGTGGTAAATGTGGGTATAATTGTTATTGACGGAGCGTATCTTTTTGTCTTCATTCTAATTGTTATTATGTTCCGTCGTCCCCACAGTATACCCTTTGTGTTAAAAAGTATTGCACTTTTTGTTCTCATTCGTGCTCTTTTCAGTACCCTTACTCATATCGCGCCTCCCTATCCACAGGCACTATTAGACTCTAGCTTCCCCAAATACATTAGTTCTGGCTATGACTTATTTTTTTCTGGACACACTGGCTTGCCATTCCTCATGGCATTAATATTTTGGCACATTCTCTCTTTGCGATACTTTTTTCTACTCTCTTCTTCTATTGGTGGTGGAGCATCTCTCTTAGGACATCTGCATTATTCTATTGACGTCTTATCAGCATTTTTTATTAGTTATGGAATATTTAAAATGTGCGAAAGAATTTTCAAAAACGACTACAAATTGTTACTTTCCGAGAGTCCTAGCCTAAACGACCAATAAGTAACAAAGAATTAAACATCGGAATAGGCCCTATGCTGATTCCTGTAGAAAGGTGGGAGGCTCCTAAAAATCCTGGAGCAAGAAAGTTCGCACCACAATTCTGTTAGGGCTGGCAGGATATAAGCCAGGGAAACTTATCTGAGAAGAAACGCAGGTAGTGGTAGAGGTAACTTATCGTGTATTGTAATTGACAAATTACTTACATTTTCTATGATGGCGTCGTTTAGCGTACGGAGTCCGATGAATATGTAGAGATTACAAACCTCAACTTTGACCAGCTTAGCGTTGGGTATTTTGCCGGCTATCACCTCGGAAGAAACGGGCTTGATGATTCTATCTCCGGTTCCCACGATAACCAGGGTGGGGGCCGTGATCGATGATAGTCTCTCCAGCGTATTGTGTATCCGGCAAGCTTCACTCTGTCCCGCAATCCCTGTCCTATCTGACTGAAGCTCTCGTGAACTTGGTCCGGATCCTGACGAGGAGGCCGAAAATGAATCTGCAAAGGGGCTTATTAAGAGCCAGGCCGACAATAGCGCCGACTTTCTTCTCGGGGTTAGTTGCATGGTGTTTCTGGACTACAAATCGACTCATTTTGAATGCGGCTTGCCTTTTCTCATTTCAATTACTAGTCTATCGTCCACCGCCAAAAGCGGGGTAAGATAGTTAGGCAAGGGCGCTTCACCGGCTCCTATTGTCTTTTCTTGCCTAACAAATCATCGGAGTGTTACCTAATTGAACGATAGCCCATTCCGTGTGATTTTAGGGTTGCTTGTTTTGCCACGAATGATGGGCCTTCCAGGTCCGGTGGAACCAGATAAGCGCAGTTAAGAAGACTCCACCTATCAGGTAGCCTCCTATAACATCACTTGGCCAGTGCACACCCAGGTAAACTCGGGAAATACCGGTTAAAAGAATTAAAGCTATCAAACCTGCAAGAGCCAGTATCCGTAGGACGCGATTCTTCAGATTTATGAAGATAAAATAGGCTGTAAGTCCCAATATTAGAATGACAAAGAATGCATGCCCACTGGGGAATCCATTACCTTGTTCAGGAGATAAGACATGAACCAAGTCGGCCGGGGGCCGCGGGCGATTGATGGCCAGTTTCAATGCCGTATTTACGAGCGTGATTAATCCCCCCGCGAGAATCATGATAGCCTCCAGTTTACCCACTCGCCACCAAACAATGATACCGGCAGCAACAACTACCAGCACCGCGGACCAGCCCCCAAAAATAAACGAAATGCACTCCATGGCTGAAAGCATGAGGTGGTTGTCAGAAGACTGTAACCAGAGGATCAGAGATAGGTCTCCAGGAAACATCGGGGTGAACCGGGCGTAGATAGAGATGACCAAGGCTATAGTTGCCAGGATTCCGATGGTCAGCTTGAATCTGGTGTTTTCGGGCACCTTTCATCCATGACAGCGAAAAGGACGACCGCAAGATTATAGCGCGGCATGCCAGAGTTCAATATCCCTAGCTGTGAACAATAGCGTATTTCGTTGCCTCTGGCCTAACAGAACAGCGCTAAGTTGTGTTTCTACACTACATCTGCGGACACCTTAAGGTCAAAGGGTATCGGTGTTACGTTGCTCATGCTGTCTTGGCTGCCCGGGATGCGGCGTCCTTGAGCTGTCCCGGGAACAGCGGCTCATGTCTTACGTCTACCGGTATGGGGTATCGAACGCCGGTCTGGTGGGTGGCTTCAAGCCCCCTTATAACCGGGTCAAGCCAGCTTGCCGGTATAGTGAAGGCAATCTCATCATCTTGCACCATCGCCCAGACTCTATCGCCATTTCCCGGGAGCACTACCTTTGACTGCCCGGTCTTGAATGTCTGCAGAACTCCTTCAGTGCAGGTACCAGCCCGGCCGCTGAACATGGACTGCACGCTCACGCCCGTCTCCTGGGTGGCTCCGTGTACCAGCCGCATCAACTGAGCGGGATTGCAGAATATCATGACCAAATCCGGGTCGATTCGGGTTCTCTCCAGCGGAGAGAAAACCACGCCGGCATACTTGCCCTTGCTTAGCTTAACCTGGTCTACAGCCTCCATGGTGGTCTTTGCTGCACTCTCGTTAGCTGCGTATTTCATTACTATCATAAAATCGGTCAAGGCTTTCTTGGTCTCAGATTCAGGCTCGCTCCATCCATAGGTATAGGCTGCAATTAGACAGGCGTTATCATCGGTCGTCATTCCCACTGTCCAGCCGTACTTGCGAGCCATCGTCATAGCAACGCAGGGATTGGTCTTGAATCCCATGTCCTTGGAAGGACGGCGGGTCTTTTCCGGGAATTCGTCAACGCTTTTAACCAGCTTAACGGCGATAGGGAAGGTCAGGGGTCTTATCAGCCTGTTCAATGCTTCCGCTTTTGTGGTCCAGTCTGCCATGATGTCACCTCCAGATTTTTGTAGTGCGACCCTTCAGGGTCGTGCAGCACGAGGTTAAAGCCTCGCACTACATTCCTAAACACCCTCTGGTCTATTAAGAGTGACAGTTTGTAATGCACGGCCCAAAGGGGGTGTATTATGTTGCTTTCAGATAAGGCTCCAACACTTCAGGAATTAATACTGTGCCATCAGCCTGCTGACAGTTTTCCAGTACAGCAATAAGGACCCGCGGCAAAGCCAGTCCTGAGCCATTGAGCGTGTGAACAAACTCTGATTTGGCGCCAGGCTCGGGGCGGTAGCGGATATTGGTTCGCCTCGCCTGGAAATCACTACAATTGCTGCAAGAACTGACCTCGAGCCATTCCGCACAGCCCGGAGCCCACATTTCAATATCATATGTTTTGCAGGCGGCAAAGCCCAGGTCTCCAGTGCACAATTGCACCACGCGGTGGGGTATGTCCAACCTCGTACATATATCCTCAGCATCAGCCACCAATTTCTCCAGCTCTTCGTCCGAATTCTCAGGACTGATGACCTTGTAGAGCTCGACCTTATCAAACTGGTGCCCCCGCTTGATGCCCCTGGTGTCTGCGCCGGCGGCCATCTTCTCCCGACGGAAGCACGGAGTATAAGCCACATAACGAAGAGGCAAGCTATCCGCACTTAATATTTCATCACGGTGCAGGTTGGTCAATGGTACCTCCGCCGTGGGTATGAACCAGAAGTCGTCTTCTTGGTCGTGATACAAATTGTCGCCGAACTTGGGTAAATTTCCCGAGCCGACCATACACTCCCGCTTCACCATAAAAGGAGGATAGATTTCTTTGTAGCCATGCTCATTTACATGGACATCGAGCATAAATGAGATAAGCCCTCGCTGAAGATGTGCGCCCAGCCCTTTGAGGACATAAAACCTGGTCCCCGAAAGCTTCACCCCCCGTTGGAAATCTATTATGCCCAGCTTTTCTCCTAACTCCCAGTGAGGCAAGGGCTTAAAGGGAAATTCCTTTGGTTTGCCCCGGGTACGCACTACCACATTATCGGCCGGACCTCCACCCAAAGGCACGCTAGGGTGGGGCATGTTCGGCAGCTCCAGCAGCAAGGAATCAAGGTTAGCCTTAGCCTCTTTGGTCTGCTGCTGCAAGGAAGATATCTGCTCTCCCAGTTGGCGCATCTGGGCGATAAGCTCAGGTGGTTTCTCCTTGCTTCTGCTCAGTTGTTTGCTGGTCTCATTATGCTTGGCACGCAGTTCTTCCGTCTGGCGGAGCAAGCTGCGATACCGTCCGTCAATCTCAACAATGCTATCGATAGCAAAGCTATCGCCCCTTTTCTCCAGAGCCTGGCGAACAAGCTCAGGGTTGTCACGAATCAGCTTAATATCAAGCATCTTCAAGCTCCAAAGTAGTCAGTAGTCAGAATTCAGTAGTCAGTAGCTACCTGCCCCCTACTGCCTTCTGGCTGCTGGCTTCCCATCCACCTTAGGATTTGTCATACTTTGCCTTGGCATTTTGTATTCTTACTCTTTTGTCTTCAGCTGGGGGAAAAATATCACTTCCCGGATGGATTGCTGCCCGGTGAGTAGCATCACCAAGCGATCAATGCCTATCCCCAGACCACCAGTTGGCGGCATCCCATACTCCAAAGCCTGCAGAAAATCTTCGTCGGCGATTTCCGCTTCCTCATCAGCGATACGTTCTTCTAGCTGCTGGTGGAACCTTTCCCTCTGCTCCAGGGGATCATTAAGCTCCGTGAAGGCATTGGCAACCTCCATGCCATCTACAAAGCCTTCAAATCTCTCGACCAACTGGTCGTCACCCCGTTTCCTCTTGGCCAGCGGTGATATTTCCACGGGGTAATCCAGAAGGAAAGTCGGCTGAATAAGGTGTGGCTCGACAGAAGTGGAGAGCAAATCTTCGATCAGCCTGCCTTTCCCTTTAGTCGGGTCAACATCCATGCCCAGCTCTGTCATCCGCGCCCTCAGTGAAGCGGCATCAGGATAATCTTCAAAATCAATGCCACAATGATCTTTTATTGCCTCGCGAAGGTAGAGTCTTTGCCAGGGCAGATCAAGGTCAATGATTTGGCCATTACGGGTAAGTCTGGTGTCGCCCAAGACTTCCTTCATTATGTACCTGAACATTTCCTCAACTAATCTCATTATGTCATGGTAGTCGCTATAAGCTTGATAGCACTCAAGCAAGGTGAATTCCGGGTTATGTCTGACAGAAATGCCCTCATTGCGAAATGTACGCCCTATTTCGTAGACTTTGTCGAAGCCGCCCACTATCAGCCTCTTGAGGTGGAGCTCCAGCGCAATCCGCAAATAGAGGTCTTCATCAAGAGTATGGTGATGGGTAACGAAGGGGCGTGCTAGCGCTCCGCCGGCATGGGGCTGAAGCACAGGAGTCTCTACCTCCATAAAGCCCTGCTTATCGAGAAAACTTCTTATGGCAGTGATGATCTTGCTGCGTAAGACAAAAATGTTTCTACTCTCTTCGTTGGAAATCAGGTCGAGATACCTCTGCCGATAGCGTTTTTCTACGTCAGCCAGCCCATGCCATTTCTCAGGCAAGGGGCGAAGGGATTTACAGAGCATGGCAAGATCGGATACCTCCAGAGTAAGTTCCCCGGATTTCGTTCGGAAGAGCCTCCCTTTTGCCCCGATAATGTCGCCAATATCAATATCCTGCAAAAATTCGTATTTCTCGCGGCCCAGAAGGTCGTAGCGCAAAGAAAGCTGTATCTTCCCAGAGCCATCGCGAATATCAAGAAAAGACATCTTGCCAATAGAACGCCTGGATATAATGCGACCGGCCAGTGATATATCCTGAGAACTCTCTTTTTGCTGCTCGAAAAGAGTTATCGCTTCTCGAATGGTGTGGCTGGGATGATAGGAATGGGGATAAGGGTCAACGCCCCGAGCCCGAATTCTGCTCAGGCTGTCCAGCCGCTGCTCAGTTATGCGTTCTAATCTCGAAGTCATCGGAAATCAGAAGCCAAAAAACCAAAATGATACCCTGGAATAAAGCAAAATCTAGTCATCAAAACTCATCCTCGTGTTTTGCATCTTTATTTTCCCCTTCCTCACCCTCTCTCAAAATTTCCCTGGCTTCCTCTGCCAGATGCTCGGGTACCATTATTTTAACTTGGCCTAACCCGTCGACTGTAATCCCGTAAACCAAACCGGCGCTCTCGTAGCTCAGCAGGACCGGTATGCCTTCGCTCTCCAGCCGTCCTTTGATTATCTGAGCCTCCAAGTACTTGGCAGTGCGCACAGTGACCAACGGTTCCTTCGTGGACATAGGTATAACTTTCGTTTATTTTAGCAGAAACACTTTGAGTATTGCTAAAAGGACTGACATTATATAAAATTTGCCCTGTTGCCTATAACAGGGCAACAAACCAAATTCAAAGGAGGGAAGGTGATTTGTATGCGCTTGGAAGACATCTGTTACTAGAACTAAAAATCTGCGACAAGGAGGTGCTAGATGACTTAGATTTTCTGAAAGAGTGTCTTAACGAAGCTGCCATTAAATGCGGCGCTACCGTAGTGGGTGAGTCCTTTTATCATTTCTCCCCTCATGGAGTAAGCGGAGTGGTCAATATCGCTGAATCACACATCGCCATTCATACCTGGCCGGAACACAGGTACGCCGCCGTAGATGTTTTCACCTGTGGGAACACTGTAGACCCGGAGAAGGCCGTCAAGTTGATAACAGAGAGGCTAGGAGCCCAAACCCACTCCTTAATCGAACTTCGCAGGGGGATTATGGAGGACAGCCAAGTTGAGTGCGTAAAATGAAAGACAGCGACCCTGATAAACATAGATGCTTCTCTGATCATATAAGTCCTGACCTTACTGTGTTGCATAGCATTAAGGAAAGGATATATTCAGGGCGAACTAAGTTTCAGTCCGTAGAGATTATCAATACGGGCAGCTTCGGCGTTTGTCTGGTCCTCGATGGCAAAATTCAATCCAGTGAGGCGGATGAATTTATTTACCACGAGGCCCTGGTACATCCAGCTATGCTTACGCATCCCCGGCCAGAGAGAGTATGCATTGCCGGGGGAGGTGAGGGCGCCACCTTAAGGGAAGTCCTGGCGCACAAGACGGTAAGGAAGGCTGTCATGGTGGACATCGATGAAGAAGTGGTGAGTCTTTGTCGGCGCTTTCTGCCCTCCTGGCACCAGAAGGCCTTCGATGACCCCAGAGCAGAGCTTCATTTCGCCGACGCCAGAAAATATCTGGAGGAAAGCAGCGACAAATTCGATGTCATCATCATTGACCTGGCTGACCCTCTAGAGCAGGGGCCAGCGCGCCTGCTATACACCCGGGAATTCTACCAAATAGTCAAACAAAGACTAGGACAAGCTGGCATTATGTCAGTGCAGGCTGAACCTTCCGAATGGGCAAACTTAGATAATTTCACCGCTATTGTCAATACTCTGGGAAACGTCTTCTCGATAGCCCGCCCGTACCAGGTACATATGCCTTCCTTTTTCGGCTTATGGGGCTTTGTCACGGCTTCTCAAAGCCTTGACCCCTGTGAACTCACTCCCGAGGAAATTGAGGCCAGAATTTCAACAAGGATATCAAAAAAGCTAAAATCCTACGATGGCCTTACTCATCAAGCTATGTTTACCATTCCTAAACATATTCGCCGGAAGTTAGTCACAACCAGAAGAATCATCACCGACAAGCAACCTATCTCCGCCTACTGACCTGCCCGCATTCCACCCGAAAAGTAACTGCTAACCCTGCTATCCTTGTCAGGTTTTCCCTTTTTATGCCCATCATTGCTCCGGGCTTTTTGTCCCTTCCTCCCTTTCTCCCCCCTCTTTCTTCTTTTCTACCGCTGTAAGATACAGGTGGCTTGTGCTTGATTTCACCCGCGGCATCACCTTCCCACCACAATAAGGACACTCTATATTGACGTCCTGTCTCATAGAGAAACCGATGCTGACAAGTCCTACAACTGCCAGTGCTATTCCTACACCCATTACCACCCACCAGACTCTCTCCCCGAAGTCAGGCCTCTTCAGAAAAAAGCCGAGGATTATCAGCGCAGCACCCAGAATCACCCACACCAGTACCGTTAGCATATCGTACCTTTTGTATGTCATTCTGCAACCTCCTATCATAGACTACAGATCATGGACTATAAATAAAGTAGCATCTACAACCGACCTTGTCTAGCCCCTGCGGGTTTGCCTCAAGGCCTTTTCGGTGGGGTCAACTCTATTTTTCTCTGCGACCCGTCACTGCGAGATTAAGAAAATCAGTCTAAGCAGTCCGGGTGGGTAGAGCGTAGGAAGAAAAATAGAGTTGACCCCAATTTTAGTCTCCTTGGTTCGAGCGACGTCAGCTTCCGGCAAAGACAGTGTCCCGGGGTACCAGTTTCATGGCGTCCGACGGGCAGACATAACCGCAGATGCCGCAGCCGATGCACCGATTGATATTTGGTGCTCGTACAGAATGAGCGGACTGACGCCTCCGTGATTATATGGCACGTACAAAGGCGAGGCAAAGTATTGTTCTTCAGTCCGGACTACTTATGAAGGCTCGGATAACCCCGAGTCGCGACATTATTTCGTCTTCTTGCGCTGCCTGTCGTATATCATGTCCCTTATTATGCCTTTAGCCAGCACCCGTCTGATATCGGGCAGATTGCGGATTAACATGAAGACATCAATAGCCAAAGCATAACGTACCAGTGACAAAGAGTCTTCCAGCAACCAGGCAAACAGAGGCAACAGGGCAAATCCAATGATTACAGCTCCCCCGAATTTACGACTGGCAAAGAACGGAATAGCTACTACCGCCAGTGTAACAAGTGTTGCCATGGGGGCCAGCACGAGGAAGATACCTATGATGGTGGCTGAACCTCGACCCCCCCGGAAGCCTGCAAAGACAGGGAAGTTATGTCCCACTAGGGCAACAAAACCAGTCCCGAAGATCCACAGTTCTGAGACGTTTAGAGCCTGCGCAATTAGTATAGCCCCTGCCCCCTTTGCAATATCGAACAGACCAACGAGAACGCCTTCTTGAGTACCAATTTCGCGCATAACATTAGCGCCACCCATATTACCTGAGCCGATTGTCCGGATATCTACGCCTCTCCTTATGCGAGACACAATGTAGGCTGTAGGAATAGAGCCTAGGAGATAGCCAGTGATCACGCTGAGAATACCTAGTGGCATATCCTCACCTGAAGGGATGACTCACACTCTATTCGCGGCAGCACCGCATCCATGGACCTGCTGGAATAGATTTTTGGATAAGCTCAATCCGCCGTATTTTCGGCCATCTCTTACCGCTGCTGGGCGGCAGATTGCCTGTCTCCCAGCACGCTAACAACAATGAGACCAGGTCCGGTGTGCGTGCCGATGGCAGGGCTTGTACGCGAAAGATAAATAGGGATCTGAGGATACTCTGAGCGGAGCCTCTGGACTAACTTGTTCGCCTCATCCGAGCCAGCGGCGTACTCCACAGCCAACCCTTCAACATTGCCAAAGCTTGTGGCAAAGTCGTACAGGCGGTCTATCGCCTTAGCCCGAGAGCGTTCCCGAGCAACGGGATAGACTTCGCCGTCCTTAAGGCCGATGATCGGGTTCACCTTGAGTAACGAACCAAGAAAGGCCTGTGCTTTGCCTATGCGCCCGCCGCGTTCCAGGTATTCAAGAGTATCAAAGGCAGCGCGCATATCTACCCGGCGCATGGTGCGACGGGCCGCATCCAGCACTTCGTCAAGGCTAGCCCCAGCTCGGGCTGCTTTGGCAGCAGCAATTGTTATGAAACCCTGCGCCATAACCGCCCATTGCGAGTCCAGGACTTCTATACGACATCGCTTCTTCGTCAACCCCACAGCTTGTAACGCCACTTGATAGGTGCCACTGAGCCTAGAAGTCACACTGATAACCACGATCTCGCTTGCTTTCTCAGCCAGTTTGTCGTAGGCATCGGCGAAAGCCACCGGTGGGGGCACAGATGTCGCAGGCAGAGCCTTGCTACCCCTTAGCCTCTCATAGAACTCGTCAGGACTGAGGTCGAGCCCATCTCTGTAGAGGTCCGTGCCAAAGCGGACAACAAGCGGAACCACGGTAATCCCAAACTCTTCGGCTACCTCAGGGGGCAGGTCAGCCACACTGTCAGTCACAATAGCTACATTAGACACCAGTATTGCCTTCTCCTCCAGATAATATCATTTTGCAGCCTGAGTTGACTGGAAAAGTGTGGGGCACCACTAGGTGTGCTACCACCTGCCTGCAAGTTGCGCGAGCAAATGACACCAAAGGGGGACGGGCTACTCGAGCGAGATAAGCCATTAGTCCAGTTGCGATATTATCTCCAGCCTGTAAGTTCGGCCTTTATCAGCATACTTCCCAGCGCCACTAACCATAGCGAAAAGGCGATTCCCACGCCTAAAACACACAGTCTTAACGTATCCTCTTGCTGGATATCTCCTATGACCAATTTGGACAATAAATAAACAAGACCAATCCCCGCCGCCGCTAGCAGAGAGTATGCCACTACGCGCCAACCTTTTCGCGTCAGAAGCTTGTTTATTAGCATCGTTCCTTCCTTGCCCTACTATCGATATTATACCTTACGGAGGGCATCCTGAAAAGTGGAGGGGAAAGTCGACCCGCATTCAAAAGTTGGCGAGCCTTTTATCAAGACCCCGGTCGCCATCCATACCCTGCCCTCATCGCTGAAGGTGATAGCGCCGAAGATTGTACCGGCTAACTTATTTAGCCCGCTAACCTGCTCTCCACAGCAGTAAGATTCCTAGAGCAGAGAAGTTGAGGGGAACAGATATAAAAAACGCCAGCAGTGAAAAGGTGGCGCTTGTAGATTTCCTGGTAGAGGCGGGGGAGACCCCGGCTCTATCGCACCCGAATCACTCTCCACGACCTCGAAGAGCGGCGGGCTTTGTCGCTTCTGTTCAACTAACGTCACGCACACAACGAACGTAATTGTAGATACGGATTGCGTCACCTTGTGGGCCGCGTCCATAAGGGTAGTCGGCCGGGTCGCCGCTTTTAGGGTCGCTACGCTGGGCACCTGCGCCATGAACGTCAATCCAGGAATTACCCATATAACCAAGCGCTTCACCAAAGGCCACGTAGACAGCAGCACCACCGCCGCCTGCTGCGTCCGCATGGGTGGTACTGGTCCAGTAGAATGGATAGTTCGTTTCACCGCGCTCATCGATTATTGATGTTACCCTGAAGACCGGATCAATCGCAGCCGAATTTGTTGTTCCCGGCGATCGGGTATAGTCAACTATGCTCTGCAGTTCTTTAGCATTTGGCAGGCGCCAGTCATTATGGCCAAGGTAATTCTCTTCGTTCTTCTGCCGAACCCAGGCTAGAGCATCTTCCCAGTCCATTCCTTGGCCACTGTCATCTTTGGACCACATCAAGCCCGTGGCGTTATCGGTGATTGTTCCATCACCATTGTCCACGAACTTGTTGACGCCGTAATCCAAATTGCCCCGCACATAGCGGACGAATTCCGTCATAGGTTGTCCCTGAGGGCCCATGTCCCTGGGATAGCCCTTGATGCGCCCATCCGCGAAATTGACACCAAAAACGGTAGCAGTGTCATTCATAGTCGTCGCAACATACTCGGTGCTGGACCTGTACTGGGCATCAATGATTCGTTCGCCGGCGCTTATGTCACCGTATTCGAAGTCAAAGTAGTTCGTGTCGATGAAAGGCACTGCGGGCTCGACGCTCTCCGGAGCGGGATCAGTGCCACTAAAAAGTATTAGCGAGTATAGTTCCTTGATGGTCGGAAGCCGCCAGTCATCGTATCCGGCAAGATCAAAGTCTTTAGCCCCCGCTACAGCCTCATCGTATGTTACCTTGTCGCCCGGCGTCTTCTGCCACCTCAGTTCGGTATTAAGATCGGTAACGGTGCCGTCCCCATTATCCTGATAAGCAGGCTGGATGCCTTGATACTGGGCATCCTGACCGTAGAATGCTTCACCAGGCTGGGGACAGGCGATTTCTTCAGAGTTGTCGTAGCATTTCTCCTGGCCGGTATCCACAACAACATAACTTAGATTTGACTCTGGTTCCGGTTCCGGTGTTTCAATAGCACAGCCGCCAGTGCCAAGCAGCAATGAGATGCTTATTGCTATTACTAGAAGTAATCCTACTATTCGGCCCATCTTGGTTTTCTTCGTTTTCATTTTACTTTACTGTGTAAGCGGTATCAAACAAGTGTTAGGAAAAATGTTAAAACCGAAGCAATATTGGGAAAGTCAGTCAATAAGTAGTGTTACTCTAAGCTGTTAAAACGCCGCGACTGAACGGGGAGATCGTCGTTTCATCATCAAAGCCTCATCCAAATAAAAAGCGCCAGCTTTGAAAAGCCGGCGCTTCTGAATTTCCTGGTGGAGGCGGGGGAGAGTTGAACTCCCCGTCCAAAAGAAGGTTGCCAGAATATCCTACAGGCTTAGTCAGCTCCTTTTGTCTCGTCCAGCTTTCATCTGCTGACCGAATCCAGCCAGACCAGCCAATATTTCTTAGCCAACCCCTATCGGCATCAGGATTGGAGCGCCTCGATTTTTCTGAAACCTAATCCCAACCTTCGAGGAGAGCTAGGGTTAGATTGAACCGTTAAGCGTAAACAGGTTCCTCAGTTATCTTTTGCCACCTGTTTTATGAGGTTAGTGGCACCTCAGCCTGCAATTCTGTAGGCCTCCCCCTGTCGAACCCACGCGCCCCCGTATTTCAGCCTCCTCTTCCATCACCTCCTTCTACGCTTCATTGCCCGCTCGATTTCCCTGTCTGCGTCCCGACGGGCAATAGCTTCCTTTTTATCGTAGACTTTCTTTCCTCTGGCCACCCCCAACTCCAATTTAGCCACCCCATGTTTAATATACAGCTTAAGAGGCACTAAAGTCAAACCCTTCTGCACTACCTTGCCCGCGAGGCTCTTGATTTCCTTTCTGTGCAGAAGCAGCTTGCGGGGCCTGACCGGCTCATGGGTGTTATAGCTGGCAGCATCGTAGGAGGCAATGTGGCTATTGTAAAGCCACAGCTCGCCATTCTCCGGCTTGGCATAGGCGTCACTCAGGTTTACCTTGCCTTCCCTGATTGACTTGATCTCAGACCCCTTGAGAACGATTCCTGCCTCAAGGGTCTCCTGGATATGGTAGTTGTGGTAAGCTTTGCGATTGACAGTTACCACGCTGGAACCTTTTGCCATATGGCAATTTTAGCATCGCAACCTAGGGCGGGCAATTATGACACACCTCCCGATGAAGTCAGCTGAAGCAATCCCGGGCGTAGCAAAAGGAAGGCTGAAGCACAAAGGGAGGGAAATCCTGAATCCCAAGCACGAAATCCTAAACAATATCAAACCAGAAAATAGCAATGCTCAAGGCGTTTAGACTCTTGGATTTTGATATTCGGATTTGTTTACGGTTTAGAAATTAGGATTTGGAATCTATGCAGCGAGATTACCACGCCCGACAAGTCGGGGCCTGCAATCACCGGGAGGGAGGCTCAATGGAATAGTCCTTCGACTCCCTTGTAGGTTCTCTCGGTCCGGCGGCGAATTCCGCCCACTTCAATGCGCTTGTTCTTCTCATCAATAAGGTAGATTATCCGGAAGTCCCCAACTCTTACCCGATATATGGCATCGTATAGCTTCTCACATCCTCGAGGTCTGGGAGTGTTCGCCAGTGTTCTTAGCTTGACTATGACACGTTCATAGTCAACTTCTTGCAAGGCATCAAGTTCCCGCTGTACTCTTTTGCTGCGAAGCCTAACCTCGAAGACGGGCTGCTCGTTGGTGCTCATAGTCCTCTAAACTGACGGCTTGCTCGTCTGGCACTGCGAGGGATTCCTTCATGGCCAGCAAATCCTCCATGTCCTCGAGCTTCCGAAGCAGGGCTTCGTACTCGTCGTAGCGTGCCAGTACCGCCTTTGGCTTGCCATGCTGGGTTACATACAAAGGCAGCCCCTGTTCTTCCAGTTCGGCCATCAGTGCACCCAATTTGACCTTGAGTTCGCTAACTGTCACGATGCGCGTGGCCATCGAAACATAACCTCCTCTCCACTTATGCTTGAACCAAGATTGTACCAACTTTGGTACAAGATTTCAACCGCTTCTGAGGGGCGTCGAGTCCCGATTTATCGGGATGAAGCAGTCTCTGTACGAACAGGGACCTGCCAGACGAACCTTATCCCTTCGATTTCGCTCACGACGGGCCTAAGCAAAAGTGAGGTTCTTCGCCTTCAGTTAGGAGCGAAGGGCCAGCAGTAAGGATTGGAGTTGCTAAACGACGGCAGTTATTCCTTATTTCTTCTCCAGTCCTTTTTCCTGAGCAAATGCCTTTGTGCGCTTCTTTATGTCGTCAGCTTTGGTCCATAGGTAGACCATGCCACCCAGGCACACAAGGAAAATACCAACGCCGATAGGTCCCGTCCAATATAGAACTGGCCACAAATCCATTGCCCTTACTTTAATTGAACGCTTAGTTTTGCTACCAGATTGTATTTGTATGCTAATAGCAGAGCCAAGAGAGGCAGCGCCAAAACCTGTTTCGCAAAAGACGAATTTACTAGAAGGAGTGCTTGTTTTAGAATGTAGGGGAGGCAAGGGGATTTCACCCTCACCTTCATCCTCTCCCATCGAGGGCGAGGAATTTTATGCAGATTATGCGAAATAGTATTTATTGAGGAAGGAGCCATGCCATGAGCCGTGCCGATAGAGTCTACTTATTCATAACAGTCTTCCTGCTTGTCGCGGCAATAGCCGGCGGCATCACGCTAGGCCTGCAACGCAGCCGGACCCAGCCTGTAGAGATTGTTCTATCTCAAACAGAACCTCTGGAGCTGAGTGGGGAGCTTTACATCGGTGGCGCTGTGGCCAACCCTGGCATATACTCTCTAAAGGAAGGTGATACCTTGCAGACGCTCCTTTCCGATGCCGGAATTGAATCCGATGCCGACCTCGGCCATATTGAGATTTATGTTCCACAAGCAGGCGAAACCGTCTCGCTCCAGAAGATAGACATCAACCGGGCCGAGCTCTGGCTCCTAGAAGCTCTGCCCGGGATAGGTGAGGTACTCGCTCAAAGAATCGTGGACTACCGAAGCGAAAATGGACCGTTTAAGCGCATTGAGGACTTGCTCAAGGTCAGCGGAATCGGCGAGGGGACGCTTGACAAGATAAAAGATTACATCGCTGTGTCAGATTAGAAGTCTTTTGCGTCAAATTCCGAGGTATAATCTATTGACAATTTGCCCAGCTCGCCGTTATCATAGTGGAAAATAGCATAGTTAAGCATTTCCCATAGTAATGAGATAATGCTACAAGTCGGCTCTTTCCATAGCCTGGGAGGGCTTATTTCAGTAAAGGAGGAATGGTTAAGATGAGACAAAATGTAAGGAAGTTCAGACCAATCTTGGAGGTGGTGACACTGGTGCTGGTTGTTGTTGGCATGGTAGCCCTCGCTGCAGCCCCAGCTTTCGCTTCACCAGATGGGGGTGACATATTGTTCGAGCAGCCACCAGACGCTCCTGGCGATTTTGGTGCGGTTTTAAGTGATGCAGGCGCGGGGCTTCTATGTTTGGATGACTTCTGGGATGTCACCAATGACATAGGTGACATCCACTGGTACGGATTTTCCATGGACCGCGAAGCGGAGGTATCTTGTAATGTCACCGGGATACAGTTTGAGATTATATTCTACCGAGACTCCAGCGGCTCTCCCGGTGCGCCAGTAGCTACGTTTTCCAACGTCACACCAGCAGTTACCGTCTACGCTGACTTCGGCTTTGGTCGGACGGGATACCACTTCGAGGTAGCCGACTTAGGAACGCCGGTTAGCCTGACAAAGGGCTGGGTATCCATACAAAGCACATACAGCCCTAACGGCTGTTTCTTCAATTGGCTCACGTCATCTACGGGTAACAACAATGGACGGCAATTGCCGCCGGATGGGATGGAAGGAGAGAACCTCGCATTTGCACTGAGTGCGGCTCCAACTCCAACTCCAACTCCACCAAGTCCTGCGGGAGTGCCCACCGTGAACCACTGGGGGATAGTCGCCATGATAACCCTGTTTGCTGGGCTGCTGGTGTGGACGGTGAGGAGAAGGCGACTGGCTTCATGAACAGGTGATTAGCCTAAGAAGGTGTGGGAATTAGAGCCATGAAGACCTTTCTGGATAAGGCCGAGGAAGTTTATACGAGACAATGCGGTTAACTATGAAAGCTATTGACAAATAGTGCGGACGTCTCTATCATGAAGTAAGCCATCGTACACCCTGAACGATAAGCGTAGTAGTGGTTACGTGTGGAGCTATTAGCGCCTGAAGGCTGGTGTCTATCTCTTTCAGGTATTGAGGATTACCGAGGGAAACGGTTGCAACAGATGCAGCTGATTATGATACTACATAACCCCGGCACAAAGACTAAGGAGGTGCAGAGATGCCCATGGTAAAGAAGCTTGCTAGTCTAACTTTCGCAACGGTACTGGTAGTGACTCTTATTGCAGGTGTAGCACCGCTCGTTCTGGCTGATCACAATGGTGATAAGGGGTCATTTGATGTTCTTGTATTTGAAAACGGCAACTGGCAGCTACAAGGAGAACTGAGTTTTTCTGATTACGAAACTCTCGAGTTACCGTTAGATAACGATGCTGGTCAAGTAAGTATCAGGCTCGTTCAACACGGACATGATGGCGCCTATGTTGACTACGTAGCATTGCAGAAGGATTTTGTAACCTATCTACCTGCAG
>Ga0315554_1000542_pt1 | contig 22630 bp, 14 predicted proteins | sample SalMarSW160370MG_FD_202114 | JGI IMG/M metagenome (GOLD analysis project Ga0315554, IMG submission 202114) | Salt marsh sediment microbial communities from the Plum Island Ecosystem LTER, Massachusetts, United States - Salt Marsh Sediment SW1603-70 ... | reverse complement strand
CTTCATAGCGACGTTGTAAGCATCGCTGATAAGCTTGCTTATTTCACGATCTATCTCCAGGGCAAACCGCTCACTATAGTCCCTCTGCTCCGATATCTCCCGTCCCAGGAAGACCATTTCCTGCTTGTTTCCGAATGTCCTTGTGCCGAGTTTATCGCTCATCCCGAAGTCCATTACCATCCGGCGGGCATAAGCGGTTACTCTTTCAATATCGTTATGGGCTCCGGTTGTCCTCTCTTTGAAGATAAGATCTTCTGCGGCGTGGCCGCCGAGCAAAGTCGCCAGGGTATCCTTGAGCTGCGAACGGGTTGTTAAATACCGATCCTCCGCGGGGAGTTGCTTGGTATAACCCAGCGCCATGCCACGTGCTACGATGGAAATTTTATGGACCGGGTCGGCGTGAGGCAGTATTCTGGCAACAATGGCGTGCCCGGCTTCATGATAGGCAATTACTTCTTTTTCCTTGGGACTGATTTTGCGGCTTCTCCTCTCAGGCCCGGCCATCACCTTATCAACGGACTCTTCGAAGTCTCTCATCTCTATCGACTTCTTGTTACGCCTGGCTGCTAAAATAGCCGCCTCATTCACCAGGTTCGCCAGGTCGGCACCGCTGAAACCGACCGTACCCTTGGCGAGAACCTCAAGGTTAACATCTTTATCCAGCGGTTTCCCGTTGGAGTGTACTTTCAAAATGGCTATTCGCCCGGTGATATCCGGTTGGTCTAAAATGACACGCCGGTCAAAACGTCCGGGTCGGAGCAAAGCTGGGTCGAGTATATCGGGGCGGTTGGTGGCGGCAATGACGATAACGCTGGTATTGGTATCAAAGCCGTCCATTTCCACGAGAATCTGGTTAAGGGTCTGCTCACGCTCGTCGTGACTGCCGCCCAGTCCGGAGCCGCGTTGCCGTCCAACGGCGTCAATCTCGTCGATAAACACGATGCAGGGGGTATTACGCTTAGCCTGCTCAAAAAGGTCACGTACCCTGGAAGCACCGACGCCGACAAACATCTCGACAAACTCACTGCCGCTGATATTGAAGAAAGGCACGTCAGCCTCACCGGCTACGGCACGCGCCAGTAATGTCTTGCCCGTACCGGGCGGACCTACCAGCAGTACGCCCTTGGGTATACGCGCTCCCAGAGACTGGAATTTCTCCCGGGACTTGAGGAATTCCACCACTTCCTGCATATCCTGCTTGGCTTCTTCCACACCGGCAACGTCATCGAAGGTAACGGTAACCCGGTTAGCCGGAAACAGCCTGGCTTTACTCCGCCCGAAGCTCATCGCCTGGTTATTGGCACCGCGTGCCTGGCGGAATAGGAAGAACAGTAATGCGCCGAATATCAGCAGCGGGATGAAGTTAATCAATACACTCCACCCGAACCCCGACGGGGGGTCCACGTCTATTACTATATCGCCGGGAACGAATCCGTTGATATCGAGGATACTGGTACCAGCCTCCTTGACCGACTCCAGCTTGGTACCATCAATCAGAGTGATAAGCAGTTTCTCTTCATCTACCTCTATCTTATCGATTTCGCCGTTCTGCGACATCGTAATAACCTGACTCAGCGGTACTTTGTCACGGCTTTCCGAACCGGGCAGAAGAAATGAAAAGAGGACGACAAACGCCACCAAAACGGTAATATATATCAAGCTATTTCGCTTCCAGTTCGATTTCATACCATACCTCAAAGAGTAAAAATACTTTTCTACCGCATATATTATACCATAAAAATAGTTAAAGAGAAGTTAAGAAAAAGGAATATTTTAGTATTTTATGTCCAGTACCCCCGAATAACATGGTTTATTATACGGCTGTAAGCGGAATTGACAATAGCCTTCGGGCTGATTATAGTGTCAAATAATAGTATGAAATTCTGCCGATTGCAGGAATGAGGGAGATGGTGATGAATACGACTACGGAACCAACCGAGATAACATCGCTTCCCAGGCTGAATGAGCAGAGTCCCGATGACCTGTTTATCTGCTGCGCCAGTTTCGAAGAAAGATGTCTTTCCAGCGCCGCCACCATGGGTGTTGACTTTCTGACGAAGTATGCCGTCATCTTCGTGGTCGAGGACCCCCAGTTTAAAAAGCAGATTGAACATAATATGTTCCGTTTACAGACGGAACTGAGGAAAAAGACCACCGAGGGGATATTCGTCGTTACCTGCCAGAAAGGGAACCCTGTTGAAGGCGTGGACCAGCTGGAGGGCATCCTCAACCAGTGCAAACTGAACACCGAAAAGGGGCCTTTCATTACCGTAGATATCAGCGGAATGACCAAGATATACCTGCTGGAACTGCTGCACTACCTGGTAACCGAAAAGAAAATGGGGATGCCACGCTTATTGCATACCACGCAGAAGTACCTGCCTACCAAACTGACCCGCGGTATAGAGCAGATAACTACCATACCGAATTTTTACGGAAGTCCTTCACTAGACAAGGAGACGGCCCTGGTACTGTTTCTGGGATTTGAGCCAGACCGAGCCCTTTCGGTATGGAAGCAGTATAATCCCGCCAGGACGATAGCCCTCATTACCAATCCGCCGCGACACGGAAACACCGATTACCTGAAGTACGCCCGACAAAATAACGCCGAACTGCTTTCGCTGCCTTCGGTAACTGTGCAAGACGCGCCTCCGGATAATCCTCAGGTCGTCCGCGATGTACTAAAGTCTATCCACGCCGAGATAAAGGACTCACATAACATGGTTATAGGGCCGTTCGGGACGAAGTCACAGGTTATCGGGGTCTTTCTTTTCTGGACGGAACATCGCGGGGTACAGGTAATTTACTCTTTTCCGGCAACGTATACCAGGTCTTATCTACGGCGTCAGCCTGGCGCTACATTGGTATTGCCCGCTGCCCTGTAGCTTCTTTTTTAAGGTAGAAGACAGAACAACGGGCAATATAGTATTACCTTATGTTATTATATACGCCGGCCTCGATTGAACCAGAGCCAGAAATATTCAATCGGTCAATGAATCGGCCGACTCCAGAATTAACTCCTGAGGTTCCTCGGCGGCTGCCATAAGTCTATCGAATTCAGGTTCATTCCTCCTTAATAACCTGAGGCAGGCATGAACTACCTTGGAATCGTAAAGAACGCCACTCGTCTGTGATATTTCCTGCAGGGCTTTATTTAAACCCAGCGGCGGGTGGTACGGACGGTGAGAAGACATAGCCTCAACAACATCAGCTACTCCCAGAATCCTGGCTTCGATAACGATTTCCTCTCCGGACAGATGGTACGGATATCCCGAGCCGTCTATTCTTTCATGATGCTGGAGAATAGCCTTGGTTACCGGCCAGGGAAAATCTATCTTCTCGAGGATATCATAGCCCACCTGGCAGTGGTTAGTGATAATGCTAAACTCATTCGGGGTTAATTTGCCAGGCTTGTTGAGAATCTCGGCGGGTACGGCGACTTTGCCGACGTCATGAAGGAGTCCAGCGACATGAATCCCCATTACCTGCCACTCGGGAAGTCCCATTTCGCGGGCAATAGCCCGCGCCAGCTCCGCCACCCGCCGCTGATGACCGGCGGTATACGGGTCTCTGGTTTCGACTACCAGGGATACAGCGTGAATTACTCCGTCCAAAGCCTGCTGCAGCTCGTTGTGTCTCTGTTTTATATTGGCATACTGATTGGCGTTCTCAACATTGTTCGCGATATTGTCAGCAACTTCCTGCAGTAACCCCCTTTCTTCATTGGTGTAAGACGCGTGAGATATTTTACTGCTGAGAAGCAGCATACCGGCCAAATCCCTTTCGCCTTTCAGGGGCACCAGCATTTCGATACTATTTTTCTCCAGAGCCTGACGGTCACTAGCGCTCAAACTTACCAGCGATGGAATGACATTCATATCATTGCTATCGAATATCGTATCCTGCTGCTTCATGGCCGATACCAGAAGACTGCTGGAGTAGAAAAAGAGCCTCCCTTTCCCCTTGTATCCGCAGTAGGCATAAGTGGCATAATTACCAGTTATAGGCGACGGTAGTAATAAATAAACACCCTGGCTCTGCATACCGTTAGCAATAGCCGTGACCAGCGACGAGGAGAGATGTTCCAGGTCGAGTTCACTTTTCATTTTCTGATTTAATTGCCTTAACGTCTGGATATGGTCATACCTTTCACCGAAGAACCACCTGTCTACGGTACGCTGCAACCTCGTGAGAACAGGCTGAAAGACAGAGGCGGTAAAAAAGACCATCACGAGTGTTAGGGTGAGATAGAGGGGGCTCATGAAATCCTGAAAGAGATGATTTACCAGATAAAAGAAACTCCCGATTATACCGAAGATAATTACACTTGTTAGTGAATACGTAGCGCCTTTCCTGAGGACTACCTTGATTTCCAGGAGGTTATATTTGAGCATCGCCACCGTAGCGGCGACACAAAAGAGAATAACACCGATGATACCCAGAGGATACATATGAACCCCAAGGGTGGTCAGATAGTCGGTAGTAACGCCAAAGAACAGCGCACCGATACCGACGAGGATATACTGAGCGCGTACCCGGTCATCAAAAATGCGAGCACGCCGACTGTGCTTTACCAGCATAATCGCGCTGAAAATAATAGGCACGTAAGCACAGAGAAGATACAGCGGGAAGAGAGGTCCGATAACCGGGGCTTTCCCGTACCACATCGACTGCATACCCTCAACAATAAGCCCCGTGGGAATAAGGCACAGCACAACTAGATATGATATATAAACCGGGTACATAATCCGCTTGCTGTGTTTAGTACCGGTGAGAGCACTGGTAAACCGATAGAAGAACAGGGCACCGCTCAACATGGCTAAAAAGACGAGTTCTTCCCAGATTAAGGCGCTGGTCATATCAGAAGCCAAACGCATCATAAAAATGCAGAAGCCCCACAAAGTCATAAAGACAAGGAATAAAGCAAATGGCCTTCGGGCAATGTGTTTCTTGCCGCTTACCATCAGGATTACCAGTAAAGCGAGGCAGAAGACTACTTCAATTATCGGGATGATTAAATACATAACTTCTATAGCTCTCTAAATACCTGTTCAATTACGTTGCAGAACAACTTATAGCTACGATACAGCTATTGGTGTATTCTCTTTTACACTCGTGAGTTCGCTGATAACGTCGTCGGGGGCATTCATTCTGGGCGGCCGGCTTTGTACCAGGTCCGCACCATTTTCCCGTCTCTGGCGATAGAAGTTATTGAATGCCCCGGAAGGCAATACCGTGACTTCAAGCGGTTCAATATCCATAGTGGTTGCCAGGTCACGATAACCGGGATCGACTTTCATCAGTTCGTCGTGCACCGCCAGAGCGAGCTGCTCCGGTCGGAATCCATTGTTGGACTCGATATAGAGGTGAAGTGCCAGCTTTCCTTCTTTTATTTCCTTACGGATAGTCCAGTCTTCATAATCAATATTTGAGCCAGCAATGGCGGCGGTGACCGTTTTTTCGCTTATCCTGGTGAAGCCAGCGATATCAATCAGGTCATCAGCCCTGGCTTCAAAGAGCATTTGCGGCAGGTGAATCCCGGTTGCTTCATCCTCCAGCGCGATAATACGGATGAGATGCCCGAGACGGTAGCGGATGAAAGGCATCCGGTAGAAGCTTGTGATGACGATTTCATAACACTGACCGACCTGAACATCAGGCAGAAGAACGGTACGCGGCTCGTAGAAAGCATCTTCTTTAGTCTTCTCCCATTCCGATTCCGGTATAAATTCGTAGAAATTGGAATGAGGGAGAAAAGTCATTCCCTGGCGACTCCAGCTTTGAAGAGCCATGATGCCAGCCTCAGTGCAAGCATGGAACTCATACGGGTAGGCACCCCAGTATTTATATACCAGGTCGCGGTAAATGCTGGTATCTATACCCCAGCCGATAAGAGCTTTCAGCGTCCAGATGTCCTTGGGTAAAATACCCCTGTTTTCAACCTTGCTTTTCAGAAATGCCCGGAAAAGACGCATAAATTCCCCGGGATGACCAAGGTGACGAGAAATTTTACCCCCTTTCGACATCTTGTTGAATTCATTTCCTGTTTTAACGAGAACGCTGGTCATGGACATGAGGATGTCCATGCCGGTCCGTAAGGACATCTCAAAGCCTTTATTAACTTTTTCTCTGAAATCCATGCCGTCATGTGTATCGGGCGACATGACCGGCCTGAGATTAAAAAGCTGGCTGGCCCCGGAAGCCAGAATTCCCGAAAGATAGGGGGCGGGGGCAACATTAAAAAGGACGCGGTCGCCTTCCATAATCGAGCTTTGCCCTCTTTGTTTGGAGCAAGCCAGTATCAGCACCGACATCAGGTTATCCATGGTGCGGTTATAGGCTTCGTGAGTATAGGGTACTCTCTTACTAACACCACCAGAACCTGAGGTATTCGCCCAGAGATACGGTTTCTCGGGAAGGGTTGTTTCGTCACCGGGATCCAGCTCCGGCAAATAGTCCTTATATGTGGTTGACGGGACGATACCCCGGAACTCATTAACGCTTACCGGTACCCTTTTTCCCAGCAGCCTTCTCCCCAGAGAGCAGTTGGTGATTTGAGAGAGCTGTTGCAGCAGCAGCGATTCCTGGATTGACATGAACTGATCAATATCAATATCAAGAAAGCCGCAGTATTTTATCCATACCCGGTCGTACTCCGATTTAATCATCGGAAACCGGACACCCGGTACCAGCCCCCCTTTTTTTGGGGAGATATCGGGACTGCCTTTTTTTCTGCTCATTTTTACCCCTTTATTCAGGTTAAGTCTAGGAATATCACCTCAAAAGAACATCACAATTTACGGCACAGGTCTATCAAAAACCTCACAAGAACGATACAAAAAAAATAACCGAGACATTTACATTACTAGAATCAGTCGTTATTCAGGTCGGAAACGCCTATCGGGAGCCTGCACGGCGGGTAGATAGTCGGGCTTCAACTTGACAAAAATGAGCATACTGGTGTAGATTTTTAAGGGATTGCATAATATCAAAGTGTCTCAAACAAAGTTTTCAGCTATTTTTTCAGCTTGGCACGTCCAATAAATACGCAATAGATAGTAACCACGGTTATTAATTACGCATCCGAATATTTTGAAGGAGAATAATTGAAATGTCCGATGGAAGTGGCAAGAAAGTCGATGTGAAACCGGATAAAACAGTAATCAAAGCTTTAGCCCTCGGGGGTTTGCTGGGCGGCGGGGGTGAGTGTGCCGTAGATGTTAAAAACGGCAAGGTAATCAGAATCAGACCGTTTCACTATGACTGGAAGTACGACCGTGAATCCTTCCGACCGTGGAAAATTACCCGCAACGGTAAGGAATACAAACCCCTCTTCAAATCCGTTCCATCGCCGTTCTCACTGGCTTACAAGAAAAGGACTTTCTCGCCCAACCGCATCAAATACCCACTCAAACGCGTCGACTGGGACCCTAATGGAGAGAGAAATCCGCAGAATCGCGGCAAGAGCAAGTACCAGAGAATTTCCTGGGAAGAGGTTTCTACACTGCTGGCCGACGAGGTAAAGAGAGTACATAAAGAGTACGGGCCGCTGGCGATACTGGTACAGGGAGATGGCCACGGCGAGTGCAAGACGATTAACACCCCGCACGGTCATTCCGGAAGGCTTTTCGATATGATGGGCGGTTTCACCCAGCAGGTGAGGAATCCCGATAGCTGGGAAGGCTGGTACTGGGGCTCCAAGCATGTCTGGGGACAGGGTATTCAGGGTATGATGGACCCCGCCAATAACATTATCAAGGACATGACCGAAAACTGCGACATGGTCTTATTCTGGGGCGGCGACCCGGAGACCACCCCCTGGGGTTTCACCGGACAGTGCGCCACCCGCCTCTGCTATTTCTGGACGGAGGTCGGCATCAAGCAGGTCTATATCTGCCCCGACCTTAATTACGGCGCCGCTGTCCACGCCGATAAATGGATTCCGATATTGCCCAACACCGACGCTGCTCTACAGCTGGCGATTATCTATATCTGGGTAACCGAAGGCACCTATAATAAAGAATACGTCGAAACACATTCCGTCGGCATGGACAAGGTCGAGGACTATGTCCTCGGTAAAGAAGACGGCATACCCAAGACACCCGAGTGGGCTTCGCGTAAGTGCGGCGTACCGGAGTGGACGATTAAAGCGCTGGCCAGGGACTGGGCCAAGAAGATTGTATCCATCGCCCACTACTTCGGCGGCTCTTACGTACGCGGCCCCTTCTCCCACGAGCCAGGTCGACTGGAGTGTATCCTGCTCGGCATGCAGGGACTGGGCGGGCCCGGCGTTCACCAGAGCCAGATAACCTATACCGGTATGCCCCGGGCGGAGGGCCTGCGCAGCACTCGCTTCTTCAATCCCGAGCTCAGCGAGCGCATCACCAAGCCCGTCGCTACCACCATCCTCGCCTGGGGGAAGCAGCTCATCCCCAAGACCTGGATACAGCAGGCCATCGATGAGCCACCGCTGACATTCTACGGCAGCGGCGCCATCGAGACGCCCACCGAAGACCAGTTCATCAAATATACCTATCCGTTACCGAAAGAAGAAGGCGGTACCGAGATACATATGATATGGACGGATACCCCCTGCCGCATTACCTGCTGGAATCATGGCAACTGGACAATCGAAGCCTTCCGCAATCCCAAGATAGAGACGGTAGTGGCGCAGCACCCTTGGCTGGAGAACGACTGTCTTATCGCCGATGTTATCCTGCCTTCCAACACGACGCTGGAGGTCGAGGACATCGTCACCAACGTCAGGCAGGGTGTCAACTTCCACAGCATTGCCATTATGGAACAGGCCGTCCAGCCGATCGGCGAGTCTAAGAGCGATTACGAGGTCGTCCTGGAGATAGCCAAGAAACTGGACTACGGCGATAAGTTCAGCGAAAACAAGACCACCCGCGACCTGCAGCAACAGGTGTTTGACGACATGGAAATAGATAACCTCGTCTCCTGGGACGATTTCCTCGATAAAAAATACTTCGTATTCCCTACCGCTAAGGACTGGGAAAACGATTCACCCGGTTTCCGTAAATTCTACGATGACCCGGAGAAACACCCCCTCCCCACCCCTACCGGTAAGCTGGAGTTTTACTCGGCGAGATTGGCGGAACACTTTCCCGACGATAAAGAAAGGCCACCCATACCAAAGTGGATTGAGAAGAGCCAGACTCATGACGAGAGGATTTCCAGCGAAAGAGCCGCCATGTTCCCGCTGCTGCTGATGTCCAACCACGGTCGGTGGCGCACTCACGCCCAGGGCGACGATATCACCTGGACGCGTGAAGCCCCGACCTGCAAGGTAACGGGAGTGGACGGCTATAAATACGAACCCGTCTGGATTCATCCCCAAGAAGCCGAGAAGAGAGGTATCAGGGACGGGGATATCGTTAAGGTGTTCAACGAGAGAGGTATAGTCCTCTGCGGCGCCCTCGTCTGGGAGAGAGTCATGCCCGGCGTTGCCTACGTCGACCACGGCGCCCGTCACGACCCGCTGGTTCCCGGCTGGGTCGACCGCGGCGGGGCCATCAATACCATCGCTCCCTACGGAGTCTCCTCCAGAAACGCCGTCGGTCAGGCTACCAGCGGCTATCTGGTCGATGTCCAGAAAGTTTCCGAGAAAGACTACCAGGAATGGCGAGCCATGGACCCCGAGGCATTTGATAATGCCTACCAGCGAGAATACGACCCGGCGGCCGGACTACGCTTTAACGCCTGGGTTGAAGGAGGCATGAAATAATTGATGCCCCATGCTACCTCCGAAAACTCACTATTATCGATTCACCTCAGATTAAAGGAGGCATAAAAATATGAAGGTATTTGTCATCGACGTCGGAAGGTGCAACGGCTGCTACAGCTGTCAGATTGCCTGTAAGGATGAGCATGTCGGCAACGACTGGACACCCTACGCCAAGCCCCAGCCCGATACCGGCCAGTTCTGGCTGAGACAGACAGAGTATATCCGGGGTACCGTACCCAAGGTGAAGATGCACTACATCCCCATGCCCTGTATGCACTGCGACGAGGCGCCCTGTATGCCAGCCTGTCCTATCGAGGGCGTTATCTACAGACGGGACGACGGGCTGGTCATCATCGACCCGGAGAAGTGCACCGGCTGCAAGGCCTGCGTGGATGCCTGTCCGTACGACGCTATTTTTATGAACGAAGACCTCAACATCGCCCAGAAATGCACCGGCTGCGCCCACCTGCTGGACAGCGGCGAGTGGACGGTACCGCGCTGTGCCGACGCCTGCCCTACCGAGGCCATCATGTTCGGTGAAGAAGCCGATTATAAAGACCTCATTGCTAAAGCCGAGGTGCTTAAGCCCGAACTGGGTCATAAACCACGGGTTTATTATCTAAATATCCCCAAGAAGTTCATTGCCGGAACAGTTTACGACTCGGTAGAGAAAGAGGTTGTCATCGGCGCAACATGCAGCCTGAGCAGCAACGGCAAGAATCTGACGGCCACCACCGACGGCTTCGGCGATTTCTGGTTCGAAGGGCTGGAGGAAGGCGTCTATTCGCTGAACATCGAGGCCAAGGGATTCGCCGCCAAGAAATTAGATGACCTCAATACCGAAAAGGATATAAATTTGGGGGATATACCGCTTTCTAAGTAAGACCTCGTAAAAGAACAACATGTTGATTTTAGGGGAGTCCTGTTAAGGGCTCCCTCTTTTTTCTTACCAGCGAGTGTATTAGATGTTTCGGGCAGGTAGGAACTGTATCCTAGTGCTCGTTCATGCACCAGTTCCAGGTCTTTTCTGCGTCGGCTATAACCTGCCCATCTGTGCGGAAATCCTGCGGCCCGCAATCATCGTAGTGGATTATCTCGCCGAGGTCTCTGACTTCCTTGGGATTCGGCGGGGCGGCTGGATATCCGAGTACCATCATATCGTAGATAGTCAGAGGCTCAGGGATGCCAATGATGCTTCTGATGGCCTGTTCCGTTTCCGGGCGGGATGTAGCCGTGTACCACTGTGAAGCCAGCCCGAGGGATGCCGCCGCCAGGTGCAGGTAGAGGAAAGCGCTGGCGAGGCTGGAATTATACAGGCCGGTAACCAGTGCGTTGTTTTCTTGGGGATGACCGGGCAGACCAACCTTTGCCCGCCAGTCTGCCAGCAGGAATATGAACACCGGCGCGTCACGGAAGCTCCGCCGCGGGGAGGCCGGCACACTGCCATCCCCGGCGGTATTAGTAATAGGCGGGCTGTGCCGGCCGAGGGCGGCCACGATGGCATCCTTCACTTCCTTATTCTTAACCACGACGAATTCCCAGGGCTGCGTGTGGAAGCCGGAGGGAGCCCAGCGCGCCACCTCGATGATTTTCTCGATATATCCGTCCGGCACGGGGTCGGGCTTGAACTGGCGGATAGTACGCCTCTTCCTGACTAAATCCAGAAGACAATCATACACTTCATTCTCGCTCATGGTACCTCCCATTTTTCAGCTTGGACATGTTACGGAATTTACTTCATAATAGTAAAGCTGCTTCACCCCGTCAAACCCGGTCTTTTTTCCGAGGGATTCCGCCACCGGCCAGCCAGTTTCAGGATTCACATTTTTGCCTCACGGGCGGTTTGTACCTATAATAATAAGGAAAGTATTCCTCCGGAGGTACTTACATGCTCAAACAAAACCATATCGTTATCATCGGGGGGACGGCCTGCGGTCCCAAAGCCGCCGCCAGAGCACGGCGCCTTGACCCCTCCGCCAAGATAACTATTATCGAGCAGAGAGACAATCTATCCACCGCCACCTGCGGTCTGCCCTATTTCATATCGGGAGTCATTGAGGATGAGGGCGATATGATAGCGCGCGACACCGATTATTTCCGCAACGTTTTCGATATGGAAGTGCTAACGCAAACCCGGGCGATATCTATAGACAGGAATTCTCATACGATTGAAACGCTAGACCTTGCCAGTGGTAAGAGTAATACCATTGATTACGATAAGCTGGTGATTGCCACGGGGAGCACGCCGATAGTACCCGACTGGGAGGGGAAAGACCTCGACGGCGTCTTTACGCTGACCGACCTGCCGGACGCCAATGCTATCCGCAGCTACGTGCAACAGCTTGAGACCAAAGAGATAGCTATCATCGGCGCGGGCCTTATCGGCCTGGAAATGGCGGAAAGCTTTGTAAAGCAGGGCTTCAACGTTACCGTTATCGAAGCCCTCGACTGGCTCCTGCCGAAGCTACTCGATTTCGAAGTTGCCGCTTATGTCCAGAAACACCTTCAGGATTACGGGGTACAACTCCTTTTCGGACAGCGTGTTACCGGACTTAAGGGAGACAGTAGCGGCAAGGTCAGCAAGGTTATCACTGAAAACACCGAGATTGAAGCCGGACTGGTGCTGCTATCGCTGGGCATCAGACCGAACGTTGGTATTGCCCGGGATGCCGGACTTACCATCGGCACTACAGGCGGGATATCCGTCAACCAGTACCTGCAGACCAGCGACCCGGATATCTATGCGGGAGGCGACTGCGTGGAAAATACTCACCTGATTACCGGTGGAAAATCACTGGTTCCCATGGGCTCTACCGCCAATAAGCACGGGCGGATAATAGGTACGAATCTTACCGGTGGTAGCGACACCTTTCCCGGGGTGCTGGGCACGGCCATCGCCAAGGCCTTCGAGTACAACGTGGGACGGGTGGGACTTACCGAATCGGAGGCACATCAGCACGGTTACAACATAGTGACATCCCTCGTCCCCGGTCCCGAATACGCCGATTACTATCCGGGGGGGAAGCAGATACTGGTCAAGCTGGTTGCCGAAGAATCCAGCGGTAAGCTACTGGGATGCCAGGTTGCCGGACCCGGTGAAGCCGCCAAGCGAATCGATGTTATGGCGACGGCGCTGACCCTGGGAGGCACGGTAGATGACCTGGGTGATTTAGACCTGGCTTACGCCCCTCCCTATAACAGCGCCATGGACCCGCTGCATAATGCAGCTAATGTTATCCGAAATAAACGGGATGGGCTTGCCAGGACAGTCACCCCGATGGAAGTTAAAGGAAAGCTGGACAATAACGAGGATTTCGTCCTGCTGGACGTTCGCGGGGAAGACGAGTGGAAGCTCCTGCGCTTTGACGTACCCCAATCCCGGCTAACACCGCTACCGGAACTGCGTCAGAGGCTCAGCGAACTATCAAAGGATGATGAAATTATTATTTTCTGCTACACCAGCGTACGCGCCTACCAGGCGCAGCGTATACTCAACGGTGCTGGCTTTAAAAACGTGAAATTCATGGAGGGAAGCACCTCCGCCTGGCCTTACGAGGATTATTTAGACTGATTTATAGATCGGTTCATCCTGGTTTGTCCGGTGCGGGGGTAAGTAAATCCCCGACGACGCTATCGAGTATATTATTCTTCATATAAACAGAAACTGAACCGGCTTAGTTCATAAAGTTAATGGTTAACAACATGAACTACTATCATTTACACGCTTGTTCCGTCAATGTATTTTAGATGTTATTATTGAATCCCTAAGACTTACTATTATAAAATTAATCTGCATATTAACGGTAGAAAAAATGAATAAATGGTCTGATGAAAAGAAGCAGGTCCTGGAAGCAGCCCGGAAAATGGCGGAAAAGGGCCTGGTTGTCGGCACTGCCGGGAATGTAAGCCTGCGTCTGCCTCCCGAGGGCGGTAGAGAGCTGCTGGCAATCACCCCCAGCTCTTTATATCACGACTCTCTAAACGTCGACGATATTCAAATTCTCGATTTTAAAGGGAAAACTGTGCAAGGGAATCTACCCCCTTCCATAGAGACTGGGCTGCACATCGGTATCTATAAAGCCAGGAGAAACGTCAACGCCGTTATGCATACGCATTCGGTCTACGCCTCCGCCGTGTCTGTTGCCGGACTGGATATCCCCCCTATCCTGGAAGACCAGGTTGCCTTTCTCGGTGGCGAGATAAAGCTGGCCAGACATGCCCCTTCCGGTAGTAAGAAATTGATAGAGCATACGCTGTCCGCCCTGGAGAACAGGAGCGCCGTGCTGCTGCCCAATCACGGCGCGGTGAGCACGGGAAAAACACTGCGGGACGTTTTCACCGCCAGCGAACTCGTCGAGAAGACAGCCAAGGTTTTCATGCTGGCGAAACTTGTCGGAGAGGTTAACCAGCTACCTCCGGAATCACTTAAAGCCATGATGGACATTTATATCAAGTCGCAGGATTAATAAACTGCTGCTGTTGCCTTAGAAGGACAGGTAATTCGAAGGTCTTCTACTATTGGCTGATAAATTCTTCATGAAAAGATGGGATGAGATAGCTACGAAGGCTGCTTTAGCCAGGTACTGCAAGTTATTATGGATGATGAGTAATCATGAAAATAGTGATTACTCCTCTGGCAGGACCATAATACCAAAAGATTCTATATGCGCCAGGGGTATCCTGTTCTGCATATGCTTCAAAAACCTTTTCATCATTTGGTCCTCTAAGACTCGTAAATTCATGAGTTTGGAGACTATGATGCCGAGGATTGCTTGCTAATAATTTAATAGATTTCTTGACTGCTTTATATTGCTTCTTTTTAGAAGCATCAGTCTTGAGAGAGGCATAGATTTCCTTTGCGGTATCCGCCCAGTCTAACTCAAACAATCCTTAATCTTACAGAGTATCAAGGTCAATTTTTGAAACCCTGCCCTCCGCTACATCAGCAAGACCCCGTTGAATTAATTCAAGAACGTCAGGATTTTGAAAGACCCATGCCTCAGAAGCGGGAACGGCTACTTGAGGATCAAGTATAATTTGCCCATCGCTATTGGCGTATATGTGGTATATAATATCTTTACGCGCAAAAGCAGAAGGTAAAACCACTCGCCTTCTTGAATCTGGTTTAACACTTCTACCAATTCCTACAAAATCTTTTTTTTTGATTTTAATCGTCATATACCCACCTACCTCCCTCCATACCTACATAAATATTATACTATAGTGGGAATTTTGTCAAGTGGGTATTTCCCACTTTTTACAAAACAATCAATATGTGATTATTTAAGGCGAAACATCCAAATCTACTAGGTTAGTTAATATATAAGACAAAAATGGCCAACCTGCTTACCTCTAACTCCCCACACAGATCAAATGCCATACTGATTTGTATATTATTATAGTCTATGTTTTTTCTAGCGTACTCTCGTCAAATTGATAAACTACCTATCGGCGTTTGACATTTCATCCCGAATTACCGTAAACTAGTATGGCGTAGTTTCCTGTATTTTGAACAATGGGAGACTTATATCAGACGGGCAAAGGGGACAAATAGGCTTATACAACTCGCTATCTATATTACACACAAATACCACCGGTGCCTGCGGGCATTTTGCGTCCCTATCTGTAAGAAAGGCAACCAGTATATCCGGGTGTTAAAGCTGAAAGTTTGATATGGGATTGCTCAAAGGAAGAAGGAAAGCATTCTCTCTTACCCCAGGAGGTAAAACGCTACCTCAACCAATTTATGGATTTGACAGTAGCTGAGATATGATAGCACCCGTCAAATCCTCTTTTTCTGTTCCCCTAGATACACTATTCGATGAAAAAACAACTGGAAAATGTAATCACGTATTAGTTCTGAAAAGTAAAAAGCAAACTGGAGGAAAATAAATGGCTTATCCAAAATTCGAATCAATTCTCCTGGAGAAAGACAAGGAATACCCGAAAGTCACCTATCTTACCTTGAACCGTCCCGATAAGAACAACGCCATCAGCATCGGTGAAGAGTACATGACCGGTGATATTAAGAAGGCCATGTGGGAAATCAACCATGATGACGACTGCAACGTGGTCATCTTCAGGGGTGCCGGCCGGAACTTCTGCGCTGGGTTTGACCTATCCATGGTCTACCGCGTTTACGGCGGCGCTAAAGGCGTTAAACCCAGCCAGAGAATCAGGCTCCAGACCGACCAGGACCAGCTTTACGGTTTCACGCAAGCTATCCTGGACTGCAACAAGGTCGTCATGGTACAGGTCCACGGCTGGGCCATCGAAGCCGGACTCTACATCACTAAGGCTGCCGACATTGTAGTCTGCGCCGACAACGCCAAGTTCTCCCAGATGGGTCAGCGCCTGGCCTTCGGCGGTCTGCCCACCCTCCCCCTCGAGCTGGTCATGGGCCACACCAAGAAGGTCGAAGAAATCCTGCTCACCGGCCGCACCATCAGCGGTCAGGAAGCGGAGGAAGCCGGTTACGTTACCAAGTCCGTCCCCGAAGAGGACCTGGAAGCCGAGGTGCATAACCTGGCCGCCGCTATCTCCCTGCTGCCGCGCGACTGCGTGGTCATGGGCAAGTTCGCCCGCCGCCATATGCTGGATAGGCTGGGGCTAACCAACCTCAAAGAGGTTATCCTCTACCACACCTTCAGCACCAACCTCAAGTACAGCGACGACGAGCGCGAGCTTATGTTCATCCGCGACCGCGAGAGCATGGGTGAAAGAGAAGCTTTCCACAAGATGCACGAAAAGTACGAGGAACGCCTCAACCGTACCAAGTACTTCAAGAGCTATCGCCCGGAGAAAAAAGAGGATAAGAAGAAATAAGTAGCCAACAATCCTGAAAAAGGAGATATTAGTATGGCAAAATATCCTGAATTTGTCAAAGACGACTATTTTAAGATAGATGTCGAATGCCATCTCAGCGGCGAGGCGAACAAGAAATACTTCAACTACTTCCCCGAATACAGAAAGTGGGTATACGGCACCGCTGAAACCGCCCGCGCTTTCAACGCCGTTCCCCACCATGTTACCAAAGACTGGAAAGAACCACCTGTAACCAAAGCCGAAAAATCAGAGCTGGCGGAAGAAGACCAGCTCATCGTCTACCTGGACCGCTACGGCGTGGACATGGCCTGCATCCTGCCCGAATCCATGATGGACACCACCGGCTATTCCACCAAATGGTCGACCAACGGCTATCTGCTGGCCGCCGCCGAGAAGTACCCGGAAAGATTCATCGTTCAGCCTAACCTGGGACCCTTTATCAAGCGGGGCATGAAAGATGTCCTCTGGGAGCTCGATTACCTGGCCCAGGAGAGAGGCTGCAAGCTATTCAAGTTCTATCCTCCCGAAGATACCTACATCAACGACGAGAGAATATGGCCTTTCTACAAGAGATGCGAAGAACTGGGAGTAACGGTTTCTATCCACACCGGCTGGAGCTGGTGCCCCCCGGGCAAGGCCAAATACTGCCTGCCGGTCCTGCTGGATGACGTCATGAATGACTTCTACGACCTAAAAATCATCGCTTTCCATGCCGGCTGGCCCCATTGCCACGACCTGAACATGGTGGCTCTCTCCCATCCCAGTGTCTACATCAGCTTAAGCCTGATCATGCCCTGGTACAAAGCGGCACCCCGCCGCCTGGCGGAAATTATCGGCGAGGCGATTCAGTTCGCCGGACCGGAACGCATTGTCTGGGGAACCGATTTCTACGGTCCCGGCGGACTGTTCCGGGAAGCGACTATAGGCCTAAGAACATTCGAGATGCCGGAAGACCTGCAAAAAGGCTACGGCTACGCCCCGGTCACCGACGAAGTCAAGAGCATGATTTTCGGTGAAAATCTCGCTAAAATACTCGATATCGATACATCCCAACGACGTACAAAATAACGATTAAATATAGAATAAGGAAAGGAGAAACATGCACGATCTATTTCCCAAGCTATTTTCACCAATCAAACTCGGCTCGCTGGAAATCAAGAACAGAATCGGCGGCTCGTGTACCACCACCGGTGGCGCTGATATCAACGGGTACATCACCGAAGAGTGCCTGTACTCATATGCCGCCCGATGTGAAGGCGGTGCCGGGTTTATTACCATCGAATGTACCTTCGCTACCGACTGGGGTGCCAAGACCACCAGTTTCGGTAATCCACGCATCAGCGGTCGTGCCTACTACGAGGGCATGTCCAACCTGGCCGAGGCCATGAAGCAGATGGGAGCCAGGGCTTTCATCCAGATTACTCCCAGCTTCGGACGACAGGGTTCGGGCCGACTTTCCGGTGAGACTCCGGCAGCACCGTCAGCCATTCCTTCGGAAAGGCCTCAGGACTACGAGGACAGGATTATGCCCCGCGGCTACGAGACCAAGGCGCAGACCCTGGGCGGCACTACCGTTCCCAAGGTGCTTACCATAGAAGAAATAGAATACATGGAGAGGACTTTCCAGGATGCCGTAGCCGCCGCCAGGATTTGCGGTTTCGATGCCGTCGAGTTCCACAGCCCGCACGGTTACCTCATCCACGAATTCCTTTCGCCGCGCTCCAATCAGCGTAACGACCTTTACGGTGGTTCGCTGGAGAACCGTTTCCGCTTCCTCCGCAACCTCCTGGTTTCCTCACGAAGAAGGGTAGGGCCGGATTTCCCCCTGGGCATCCGCCTCAGTGGTGACGAGCATATGCCCGGCGCCATCCACGAGGAAGAACTTATACAGGTAGCCAAGTGGTGCGAAGAACTCGGTGCCACCTATATTCACCTTTCAGACGGTTCCTACGAAGCCCGGAAATGGTTTTTCCCGCAGGACCAGACCTGCTTTATTAACCACGCCAAGAATTTCTCTAAAGAGCTAAAAATCCCTCTAATCGTCCCGGGTCAGCACGACCCCTACCTGGCCGAGGAAGTACTCCAGAACGGCTGGGCCGACATGATTACGATGGGCCGACAGCTTGTTGCCGACCAGCAAACCCCTCGGAAATGGGAAGAGGGCAAGGTTGATGAGGTCATGCGGTGCCTGCGCTGCAACGTATGCTTGGCCCGCTTCAACCGCGGACTGGCTATCAGATGTGCGGTCAATCCCAATATCGGTCGCGAGAAGTACGACCCGAAATATTCTTCAGCGGCCAATACCCTCACCCTTCGACCGCTGCCCGAGCCATTCATGCCGCCTTGCCAGGACACTTGCCCGGCCGGAATAGACGTTAACGCTTACGTCCTGATGGCTTCACGCGGACAGATAGGTGAATCCTACCGCCGTCTGAAGCAGCAGCTTCCCTTCCCGGGTGTTATCGGGCGTGTGTGCCCGCACCCATGCGAGACCGAATGCAACCGCGGTGAGCTCGACGACCCCATCGCCATTAACGATATCAAGCGCTTCGTTGCCGATTCCGTTATGAAGGACGGCCTGCCCAGTTACCTCAAGAAGCAGGCCCTTCCGGAGAAATTACCCATCACCAAGAAGGAAAAGGTTGCCGTCGTCGGTTCCGGCCCGGCCGGTCTGACCGCTGCCTATTTCCTGATTAAGAAAGGCTACGCCGTCACCGTCTTTGAAGCGGCTCCCGTCGCTGGCGGCATGATGTCCCTCGGCGTTCCGGAGCACCGTCTCCCCAAGAAGGTCGTCGACTGGGAAATCAATGCCATCAAGAAGATGGGGGTAGAGATTAAGACCAACAAAGCGGTGAAGAACCCTGAAGACCTGAAGAAACAGGGCTACGCCGCCGTATTTATCGCCGCCGGTTCCCAGAACAGCGCCAATCTGAACGTAGACGGCGAAGACGCCTCCGGCGTCATCCAGGCGCTTCCTTTCCTGAAAGACGTTAATACCGGCAAGAAACCGGCCGTAGGCAAGAAGGTAGTCGTCGTTGGCGGCGGCAGTGTCGCCATGGACGTCGCTACCTGTGCTGTCCGCCTCGGTGCCGGCAGTGTCCAGGTGGTCTGTCTCGAATGCAGTGAAGAAGAGATGCCGGCCCAGGAAGATGAAATCAAACAGGCCATCGAAGAAGGCATTAATGTCGACATGAGCTGGGGCCCCAAGAAGATAGTCGTCAGCGGCGGCAAGGTCAAGGGCGTTGAACTGAAGCAATGCGTCACCTGCTACAACAAAGCCGGCGCTTTTGCCCCGGTCTATGACGAGAAAAAGACCAAGACAATCGACGCCGACATGGTCATCACCGCCATCGGCCAGAGAGTCGACCTCTCCTTCATGGCCGAAAGCAAGGTAAAGACAACCAAGAGGGGCTCGATTGCTACCGCCGAACGCAGTATGGCAACCAATGTTGCCGGTATTTACGCCGGTGGCGATGTCGCCCGCGGCCAGGGCCTGATGATAGAGGCTATCGCCGACGGCAAGAACGCCGCCGTAGCCATCGACTGCTATCTACGCGGCGTCGACCTACCGCCCGAACCACCCAAAGCCACCGTGGCCGATATCGAAGAGCCAGCCTTCCAGTTCCACCTGAGGGAATATAAGAAAGAGGAACGCTGCCCGATAGAGTCGGTTGCCGCCAGCAAGCGGAAGAGCAACTTTAAAGAAATCAATCTCGGATTTGCCGATAAAGCAACCTGCGTTACCGAGGCCAGGCGCTGCCTGACCTGCCGCTGTTCGGCTGTGAGATACTAAATAGAATTAGCCTAAACCTGAACAGATGGATTCGGGGAGGGGATGCGAGACACATTCAGTCTCCCCTCCCCGAGATTTTTAGTGAAATAATTGATGTTGTCCAAAACTACCTGATTACTGTCATTGCGAGGAGCGAAGCGACGTGGCAATCCGCCAGTTGTCGTTCCAGCGAAAGCTGGAATCCAGAGATGGGAAAGTAGGATAACGGATTGCTTCGACTCCCGACTTCATCGGGACGGTCTCGCAATGACAACATCACGATAAGGAGATGAACACATGAGCTGGGAAGAGGAATATAAGAAAAAACTGGTCACCCCGGAAGAAGCCGTCAGCGTTATAAAGTCGGGCGACCGCGTCTGCTTCGTGCAGGGTAATGAACCGCAGGCGCTGGGTCTGGCGCTGGCAGGACGGCTGGGAGAAGTGGAAGACGTGCTGCTCTCGCTGCGTACGCCGGGTCGGGACTTCGGCTGGTACGACCCGGTCTTCGAAATGTCTTTCAAGATAGAAGTCGGTTTTCCCCTGCCCATAGTCCGCCAGATAATCGCCGAAAGACGCTGCGATTTAGCCATCGGCGGTCTCGGATTCATCTTCCACGAGGAAGAACGCGGTCCTGCCGACGTGGTTATGGTCGAGCTTTCGCCTCCTGATGAACACGGCTATTGCAGCTTCGGGGCTTCCGTCTGGACCAAGAAGACGGAAATCCGCAATGCCAAAATAGCCATGGCTGAGGTCAATAAAAATCTCATACGAACCTACGGTGATAACTATATCCACGTATCGGAGATAGATTACTTCGTGGAGCATACACCATCCGGAAAGACACCGGGCGGTACGGACCTCCTCGGACGACGCCAGGCGGAAGCCAGTCAGGAGGAAAAGACCATCGTCGATTACGTGTCCACCCTGGTCAGGGACGGCGACACCGTACAGGTCGGGGTTGGGGGTACCAGCGAATCCTGCTGCCGACTCGGTACCTTCGAAAACAAGGTAGACCTGGGCTGGCACTCCGAGACAACGCCCCGGGGCATTATCCCGCTGATAAGGGACGGCGTCTTTACCGGCAAGCACAAGACGCTTAATCCCAATAAAGCCGTAGCCACCGCTTGCGGCGGCGGCTCTAAAGAGGACATGGACTGGGTTAATATGAACCCGGCTTTCGAATTATATAGCGCCGAGTACTGCCTCGACGTGAGGGTAATCGCCCAGCACGACAACATGGTGGCGATTAACAGCGCGGTCAGCGTGGACTTCGCCGGCCAGATTGCCGCCGAGTCCATCGGTCCGCGAGTAATCAGCGGCGCCGGAGGTCAAACATCGTTCGCCATCGGCGCTTTCCTAAGCAAGGGCGGACGAAGTATCACCGTGATGACATCCACCGCCGGCAGCGGCGATAAGAAAATATCCCGCATCACGCCGATGCTGGCCGAAGGGACAATTGTTACCGTACCGCGTACCATCAGCGACTACGTCATTACCGAGTACGGCATCGCCCACCTCAAGGGTAAAACACAGCGACAGAGGGCTTCAGAACTTATCGGCATCGCTCACGCGGACTTCCGTGCCGACCTTCAAAAAGAAGCCGAAAAACTTTACTGGCCCTAATTTCTGGTGAGTACAATCTATACGGGGCGGCGCTGGAATCGCCGCCCCGTTCTTTAAACTTAAGGTTTCGTAATCACTATTACGAGGCTGGCTCTCCCGAGGTTTGGCTAGGTAGTAACGCTGTATTACAGTTAGGACACCAATAAGCACTAATATATTCAGCAGCTTCAGGGAATATTCCAGGAAGTGGATTCTCTTTATCTACATGAGCAATCAATCCCTTATAACCACATAATCCACAATATTTGTCATTATACCTTTTCAGTTCACTATCTTTAAACGTGCCATGAAAAGGTTTCATTTCAACCTCCTTCCCTGTATATCCCAGCATTTCTACAAGTCTTTGATACCAGCGAAATACTACCATACTATACCCAAGAGTAGGAATCCACAAAATCATTGCTACTATTGTGGCTATCAGCCACGGGATAATAAGAAACCATTTCAATAAGTTTCTAAAAAGCATCTATTAAAATACCCTTCCCCAAGCATTAATACCTATCTTTTTTCACATTATGTTTAAGATATTACACTGAATTATATAATCATACAAGGGGTGTTCAAGAGGGGTGAAGCCCCTCTTTTCTAAAAAAGGGCGGGTGGGCGGGATAAAATCATTTAAATGTTGGGGGTGGTGGGGGGGGGGGGGGGGGGGGTTAGTA
>Ga0315554_1000538_pt1 | contig 22698 bp, 17 predicted proteins | sample SalMarSW160370MG_FD_202114 | JGI IMG/M metagenome (GOLD analysis project Ga0315554, IMG submission 202114) | Salt marsh sediment microbial communities from the Plum Island Ecosystem LTER, Massachusetts, United States - Salt Marsh Sediment SW1603-70 ... | reverse complement strand
CGATAAGATATATTGCAGGCATCTACACCTCCTCCGGTGTTAACCCAGGTATTTGCGAAGATTATACACCAATCCACTCTATATTAACATAGCGCCCTGTTTGTCAACAAATAGTATGCGGAAAAGATAAGGAAATATACATTCAAAACGACTCTGTTCGCATCTGGTTGTTAGGTAGTTACCTCACCCCATACCCCTCCCCCAGTAGTTATCTTTTCCCACCCACCGCCCTTTATCATCCGCGGTTTGTCCGTTAAGAATATCCCCACCCCTCAAGAGGGAGTAGCCGCCGAAGAGGCCCGTTTTTTATAACCTGGGGCGTTTAAGAGGGGTGAAGCCCTTCTTTTTCTATCTTCCCCCTCTCAAACAAGTTGAATAATGCCGTTTTAGTAAGTATCCGTTTGAGAGGGGGATAAGAGGGGGGAGAGGGGGAGAACATCCGGAATCAATCAAAACCAAGCGGAACCTGTAATAACGCCGTTTGACTATCCCATAAAGTGGTGGTAGATTAAAACCTGGAAGCTCCTGAAAACCTATCATGTTAATCCTCAAGGCTGTAGCCGCATGAACGTAGGCGTATGTAAAATCACTCTGCGCATCCCCGAGAACATGTCTCTCAAAGGCAAGCGGCAGGTTCTCAAGTCTATAACCAGCCGCGTTCGTAATAAGTTTAACGTTGCGGTGGCTGAAGTCGATAATAATGATGTCTGGCAGATGGCTACCGTCGGTATCTGCTATATCAGTAATAACAAGCGCCTCTCCAACCAGGTCATTTCCCGGGTGGTGAATTTCATCGAGGCCAGCCGATTTGAGATAGAAATACTCGATTATGAAATTGAAATTATTGATGTTTAAAGGTGTTAACCGGTATGGATAATACCGCCTTCCTCGACCATCTCCGCTCGCAGCCGGGGTATGACGGTCAGATTGTTCATATCGAGAATATCGGCGCCCGCGAGGCCGCCTACGCCGAACTGGATGAGCCTCTGGAACCGGATTTACAAAGTTGCCTCGATGAGCACGGGCTGTCATCTCTTTATACGCACCAGGCTCAGGCTGTCAATGCCATCCGACGTGGTAAAAACGTCATCGTGGCTACTTCCAGCGCCAGTGGCAAGACCCTCTGCTATAATATCGCCGTCATGCAGGCGATGCTTACCGAACCGGGAACCCGCGCCCTTTACCTTTTCCCAACAAAAGCCCTGGCGCAGGACCAGTTGCGTAACCTGTACGAGCTGTTTTACCCCGGTCTCATGCCGGTGGATAGCCTGGCTACTTTTGATGGCGATACGCCGCGTTCGGAACGGGCTGATATCCGGAGAAAAGGAAGGATTGTCCTGACCAATCCTGACATGCTGCACGTCGGTATCCTGCCCAATCACCCGGCCTGGTCGGGATTTCTGCGTCATCTCAAGTACGTCGTCCTTGATGAAGCCCATATCTATCGCGGCGTGTTCGGCTCGCATGTAGCCTGCGTGATGCGTCGCCTGCGTCGTTTGTGCAGTATGTACGGCTCGAACCCGCAGTTTATCTGCTGCACGGCGACCATCGCAAATCCCGGAGAGCATGCCGCTCAACTGACCGGCTCGCCCTGCGAGGTTATCGATAATGACGGCTCGCCGCGCGGTCGTAAGGACTTTATTTTCTGGAACCCCCCGCTTATCGACGAGAAGAAAAGCGCCCGACGGTCCACTCATTTCGAGGTTACCGGTATCTTCACCGAGCTGGTCAGTCAGGGCACCCGCACGCTGACGTTCACTCTGACCCGTCGTCTCACCGAGCTTATCTATATCTACGCTAAAAAACGCCTGTCTGAAGTAAGTTACAGCCTTACCAAATTAATAAAACCATACCGGGCCGGTTATCTGCCGGAAGACCGCCGTAAAATAGAACGGGAGCTCTTCGGGGGAAAGCTTCTGGGTGTGGTGGCTACCAACGCTCTGGAGCTGGGTATAGACAGCGGTGGACTGGAAGCCACCGTCCTCGACGGCTATCCGGGCAGTATTGCCAGTACCTGGCAGCAGGCCGGTCGCAGCGGTCGCGGCAAGGGAGAGTCTTTGAGCTTTCTGGTGGCTTTGAATAATCCCCTCGACCAGTATTTCATGCGCCATCCGGAAGCTTTTTTCCAGAAGGATTTCGAGCATGTCCTTACCAACCCGGAAAATCCCTATATCCTCCGGGAGCACCTGCTCTGCGCTGCCTGGGAAAGGCCCCTCGACGACGCTGACGAAGAGATTTTCGGCGATTCTATGGCGGAGGAAAGGGACGTGCTGGGAGAGGAAAGGCGACTGCGACGGCGACGTCAGAAATGGTATCTGTCGCCTTCGGTGGTTTACCCCGCCCAGTCCATCAACATCCGCTCTTCCTCGGGAGAAGTGTACGCCGTCGTCGATGTCACCACCGGCTCATTGATGGAAACGGTGGAAAGCAGCGTCGCCTTTTTCCAGATTCACCCCGGGGCTATCTACCTGCACCAGGGGGAATCTTACCTGATAACCAGACTCGACCTTACCGGCAAGGTTGCCTACGCCGAGCCGAACGCGGGAAATTATTACACGGCAACCAAAGAGCTCCACGACCTGCACATCATTAAGGAAAGGGAAAGCATCAGGGCAGGCCCGGTGGATGTAACGGTAGGGGATGTCGAAGTGACCGTGAATGTGGTGGGATTTAAGAAAATGAGACAGTTCACCGAGGAGGTCATCGGTGAGGAACCGCTGGACCTGCCACCCATAACCTTCCCCACCGTAGCGCTGTGGTTCGGCGTGCCTCCTCAATCTTTAGCCAATATCGCTGCGTCGGGACTGGACTTTGCCGGCGGGCTTCATGCCGTGGAGCATGCCGCTATCGGTATTTTGCCGTTGTTTGCGCTCTGCGACCGTAACGATATCGGCGGCGTTTCCACACCGCTCCACCCCGATACCGGCCGGGCGCAGGTGTTTATCTATGACGCCTATCCCGGGGGTATCGGCATCTCCGAGAAGGGTTATGAGATGATTGACGATTTATGGAGAGCTACGCTCAGAGTTATTGCCGAGTGTCCCTGTGAGGACGGCTGCCCGTCATGCGTACAGAGCCCCAAGTGCGGCAATAACAACAAGCCCCTCGATAAAGCCGCCGCTAAAATTATACTTGAGGGATTGGTAAAGGGGTAGGGAGTGATTGTTTTCCCCCTTTCCCCACCCCAACAAGAGTTATCTATTCCCACCCACTCCGCCCTCGTGCCATCCACGGAGTGACCGGTAGTTTCTCCCCACCCTATTTAGTTATCTTTTCTCACCCGACCGCCCTCGGCTTTTTAGAATCCCCCTTCATCCCCCTTTTTCAAAGGGGGACAATATTTTTTGCACAATAGTTCGTCTCCCTTTCGTAAAGGGAGATAGAGAGGGATTTTGGTTGGGGAGTGCGTAGCGAGAGGGGCGCCAGCCCCTCTCATATTATTTCCCCCTCTCCTGCGGAACGCCTCGTCAGGAGAGGGGGATCAAGGGGGTGAGGTTTTATATATTCTGTGAAGTCTACCAATCATCTTTGACCACGCTCAGGTAAGGCAAGTATAATTTTCATTAGAAACTTGCGTAATTATGAACAAAAACAAAAAGCCCACTATTGCTATAGACAGCCTCGGCTGTAAGCTGAACCAGGCGGAGATGGAGATTCTATCCCGTCAGCTTTCGGGTGCTGGGTTACGACTGGTCTACCCGTCGGAAGCGGCGGATATCTATATCCTTAATACCTGCACGGTCACTCACGTTGCCGACAGAAAGTCACGCCAGAAGCTCAGAGGATATCAACGGCTCAATCCTAAAGCCGCGGTAGTGGCGGTAGGCTGCTACGCCGAGCGGGCGCCCGATGAGCTTAAAGAACTAACGGGAATCGACCTTGTTATCGGCAACGATGACAAGTCAAATATTCTGCAGATTTTAGAAAACTCGGGCTATATTGGGAAAGGAGCGGAAACGCACTATACCAGCCTCTACGAAAACAGCCGCCGTACCCGCGCTTTCATCAAGGTGCAGGAAGGCTGCCAAAACTACTGCGCCTACTGCATCGTGCCCCATGTCAGGAGCCGCGAGGCAAGCGTTCCGGTCGAACAGGTACTTAAAGATATCAACCGGAGGGTGGCGGAAGGCTTTCGGGAGGTTGTGCTGACCGGTACGGAAATAGGACAGTACCGCTTTAATGGCGTCGACCTACCGGGACTTATCGAACGTATCCTGTCGGAAACAGCTGTCACCAGATTGAGGCTTTCCTCCCTCCAACCGTCGGAGGTATCTCCCGCACTTATTAATTTGTGGTGTGACCCTCGACTCTGCCCCCATTTTCACCTTTCCCTCCAGAGCGGCAGCGACATCGTCCTGGCTCGGATGAACCGCCGTTACCGCAGCGACGATTACAGTCGGACGGTAGCTCTCATCCGTAATGTGGTACCTGATGTAGCGATAACCACGGATGTCATCGCCGGATTTCCCGGCGAATCCGAAACCGAATTCCGGGATACTCTCGATTTCTGCCGTGAGATGCGGTTTGCCCGTATCCATGTATTTCCGTACTCGCCACGTCCGGGTACGGCAGCGGCTGAAATGCCCGGTGCTGTGTCAGCCGCTATAAAAAAGGAGCGAGGCCAGCAGATGCTGACTCTGGCTGAAGATAGTATGCAAAAATTTATTGAGCGTTTTCTCGGGCAAACCGGCGAGGTTCTTTTCGAGCAGAAATCAGGAGGGCTCTGGTCCGGGCTTACCGGAAACTATATCAGGGTATATGTAAAAAGCGATAATGACCTTACTAATCAAATCTTGCCGGTAACACTGGTGAAGGCTCACAAGGACGGGATTTTGGGAGAGATTATCTAAATGTTCGTTCTTAACTCTACTGCCCGTATTTGTATTTATCATGCCCCATTTCGCTGATGTCAACGGTCAGGATTTTTCCCAGGGAGTCGGATTTTAAGTGATAACCGGGCGGTTCTCGAGTATTTTCCTCATGGTAGGGGTTGGCATCAGGAAATCATCTTCCGTATAGTATGATTCCCCGACGATTCTCATTTTTTCTAATATCGCGTGGAAATTTATCGCCCATCCGAGGCCTATTACCTCCGGCGAGAAGATTTTAGCGCTTTCTTCATTCCAGTAACCTTCCCTGATTCGCTCGATCGTCGGCAATCGGAAGTCATAAGGTATACCCCCCACCTTCCCGCGCCAGGTCCTTTCTTCCGCTGGTTTTTCCAGCTCCTGGCATACCGCTGCTAGAGCGACGGTTATTACGGCCATCTGCATAAATCTGAACAGCCACTCCTTATGCATATTTACTCCTTTGAGTTATCTTTGATTTCTATTCCCATCACCACCGAGGTTTCAATTTGGCGTGGCGGTATGTCCCAGTAGGTTGATAGTAGCGTATCTTTATCCGGCAGAAGTGTAAAGCCGTTCTTGTGGTAGAAAGCTAGAGCCCAGTAGGCGGCTCCCCACGTTCCTACCAGCAGCTGCCGGGTAGTTGTCAGGTTTATCAGATGGGCTAACAATTGTTTGCCTATACCTCCATTTTGATATTCGGGTAGTACGTAGGCATGACGGATAAGGGTGACGTCTTTGATGAGCTCTATGCCCATCACCCCCACCAGTTCGCCATCGACCTCATAGCCGTAGAAAGTCACTCTTTTTAACTCCTCTGCCAGTTCTTCCTCGGGCATATAAGGCTGATGGTAGCAATCCGCCTCAATTTCACCATCGTAGGCTTTGGCGGCTTCGTTGATGATAAAGTACAATTTTTCGGTCTCGTTTGACCGGCATTGACGAATCATCGGCTCGTATCACCCTTTTCAATAATTATACCCGATGTCACCTATCAATAAAAGTACAATGACGGTACTACTGGTGAAAAGCAATAAGACAGAGGAGAAAAAAGGGGAGTCAAAATAGTGAGGGGGCAACGCCCCCTCACGAATTCCTTCCCCCCTCTCAAACAGAAGAAATTTAGTATGAGAAGTGAATTTGTTTGAGAGGGGGACAAAGGGGGTGAGCATATGAGAACAACCATAAACAAACGTTTTCTATATAGCCTTGAATTTTACCTACCCTGTTGGTATGTTATAATTGCGCCAGAGGCAACTTCTCTTTCCCCTTGTGAAATAGGAATATTATTACTTTCATTATAAAGTATAAAAAGTGGAGGCAGCGGATGAATAAGGAAATGAACCTGGAAGAATTTGTTAAAACTGCGGAGAGAATCAGGGAAAAAGCTAAAACAGAAAACAGACTGCTGGATAATCCCTCCGATGATATTTTAAGAGGACTGGTGGAGAAGCAGGAAGGGGTCGTTAAGACTATCTACGATAATTATGTAGCTGAAAGCGAACCCACTTCCCGGGCGCAGGCTTTTACCAAGAACAGCGTTGACCAGCCCTTCGGTGAAGATGAAATGCGGCTTTTAGCCCGGTGTGAAGCATCGATGGCTCAGGAGAAACTGATTTCCATCGACCGTGTCGTGGGTAATCCTGCCGGTAATACGGTGGTGAGGTTAATCGCACCGGAGAAGTTTGCCCATGTTGCCTACGGCGGCCAGAATCTGTTCGTGCCGGTGAAAAAGACCGTAGATAAGCCGGACTACCAGATTATTTTCTTCGGCGACGAAGCCTGGGAGACCAATAAGTCGAAACCGCTGCCGGAGAAGGATATCACCATCAGGCTGGCTTTGCTCGATGACGGGCGCGCGGTCAAGATTGTCAGGAACAGCAACTATATCGGCGAGTACAAGAAGGGCGTCTTTGCCTGCGAGGACTGGGTAGCCAAGATGCGGCGCGGCGGACTTTTCCTGCATGCCGGCTGCCGTGAGGACTATCTCCAGACGGCTCGCGGCGGCTATCGGCCGGTGCGTACGCTGCTTATCGCTCTCAGTGCCAACGGTAAGACGACGATGACCTGCCAGATTCTGGCGCGCAAGGGCATGGAGCGTTCGTGGCTGATACAGGACGACGGTGGCACGCTCATGCCCGACGGCTCTTTCAACGGCTTTGAGGCCGGGGGAGTGTTCGTCAAGACCGAGGGCGTTAATCCCGGCGAGCAGGTGGAAATTTTCTATGGTCTGCTTAAGCCGGAAACGGTCTGCGAAAACGTTTTCGTTACCGATGATGGCGATTTCGACTTTGAGAATTTCGAGCGCACGTCCAACGGCCGGGCGGTGATATTAAGGAGGGATTTCATGCACTCCAGCCCCCATATCGATGTCCCCAGAGTCGATAATGTCATCATCATCACCCGCGGCCCCACCATTCCGGCCATATCGAAGCTCAACCTGGAGCAGGCTACCGCTCTGATGGTGCTGGGGCAGGCTATGGAGTCCTCGGCGGGCGACCCCACCCAGGCGGGCAAGATAAGGTCTGAGTTTTTCTACGACCCGTTCATCGCTGGCGACCGCACCGCTCACGCCAACCGCTTTTACGATATTCTCTCGGAGCTGCCTCACGTCAACTACTACTACATGAACACCGGCTCGGTCGGGGAAGGCTATCACTTCAAGGATATCACGGTAAGCCATACCATGAGCATCCTCGACTCCCTCCTGCGCGGCGGCCTCGAGGACTGGGTGGAATCTCCCACCGGCTTCAAGGTGCCCACCTCCATCCGCGGCGTGGACGATATCCTGGTGCACCCGGAAAGGCTCTATACCAAGGATGAGTTTAATGGAAAACAGTCCAATCTCCACCAGCGCCGCCACGAGGCGGTAGAGAAAATCAGCGACGGCCTCCACCCCAGGGTGAGGGAGGTCTTTGAGAAAATTTAGGACAGATATTTAAGAGGTATCAAGTAATTGCCCCCTGAGTTGAATCAGGGGGCTTGTTTATTTAATTTATCCTGTGTATCACCGATCTATACTAGCTTCTTTCTTTGAAGCGTTAGTATTCCATATCCCTGGCTTTTCATGTAATTTGCGTAGAATCTCACTTATATGTCTTTGAAGAGTTTCTTTGTTGATGCTAAGTTCTTTTGTTATTTGTTGATTTAAATAACCCTGCTCTATGAGTTTTAAAATTTCAAATTCTCTTTCTGTAAGATCCTGAGTGCGATTTTCTTGCCAAATTTTATCTGTAATATTTTGTATTATATCTTGATACACGGTATTTTTTGAACGCAAGCGTTCTAAAATCCACATGCGTGCCAGAGTTGTAGGACCTACACCTAATCCTCTTGCTTCGTATCTTAACATCTGCCAATGTTCTTCTTGAATTCTTATAGGAATTACTTTATCTAAAGGTCTTTTTACTTTTAATTCGACAACAGTATCGCTCTCTTTCCAAGCATCACCTTGTTCGATCCGCTCTATTTTTTTATCTATATTTTTCATATTATTTCCCTCCAACTACCTTCTTATAAAGTCTTTTTTCTTTTTCAGTCATAGCTCTAGCTGTTGCTATTTTCCATTCACCTGAACCCTTATTAACTAGTACAATTAATATATGACGTCCAGCTAAAGTCTTCCCAAACATCTTATATAAACCGTCTCTTCCTTTTCTCACATGAAAAGTTTCTGAAAAACAAACCTCTTCTATATCTCCGTATAATATTTTATGCTTAGACTCTATTTTCTCGAGAATATGATCATCTATTGAAAGTGATTCTAAATAAAGCATATTACTATCAAACGTATACTAATTGTATACAATATACACTATTTTGTCAAGTACTTTTTTTATCAATCTATTGTGTTCAATGTATCTTTGATAGTAATTTATTAGAAATAATGTGAAAACCCTCGTTTCTGAGAGTTTACAATCTGTCAATTTAGCAAAATACCGCGCCTGGAGGGATTCGAACCCACGACACCCGGTTCCGAAGACCGGTGCTCTGTCCGCTGAGCTACAGGCGCATGTTATGCTCAATTATACCCCTTTCCCTTCCCTTTCTCCACCCCTTCTAAGTTATCTTTTCCCACCCGACCGCCCTCGCATCATCCTCGGCTAATCCGTTGGTTTTTAAATTCCCTCCATTGTTGTCCCCCTTTCATAAAGGGGGATTAAGGGGGATTTTGTTTATCCCCCCTCTCCTGTGACACCTCTTCAGGAGAGGGGGCCAGGGGGTGAGGTAGACCTTTAAAGAAATTGATTTCACAACTCAATAATACCTATACTACAAATAGCCTTTTAAAAACGGAGGTCACCATGGATTACGATAGCTTTCTCGACCTTGTCAAACAACGCCGCACCATCCGCCGCTTTAAACCCGACCCCGTCCCCGATGAACACGTTGAAAAAATCATCGAAGCCGCCCGCTGGGCTCCCTCCGGCTATAACATGCAGCCCTGGGACTTCGTCGTTATCAAAGACAAAAAGCTCAAGGATACCATCGTCCAATGGGTAGCTGATTATCACAAATTGATTATGAAAACGGAGGGTGCCCGTGAGACCTGGCAGCGTGTGCCGCGACGTCCCTCCCATGATCCCGAGATGGACTACCGCAATGCCCCCGTCTTTATCCTGGTCCTGGGTGACACCCGCACGAATAAGGGTCTTCCTACGGCGATGCGCTATGACGCCGAGCGCCTCCGCACGATTTATATCTCCAGCCTGGCTAATGCCTATCTCTACATGAGCCTGGCGGCTGCCACTCTCGGCCTGGCAAACGAGTGGGTATCATCGGTTGCCACTGCCTACCCCCACTGCCTGGTGAAAGACCTGCTTAATATCCCGCCCGACTACGAGATTTACGACATGATGGCGCTGGGATATCCCGCCTACAAACTCACCTCGAAAAAGCTGATGAGGGATAAAAACAGGATGGTCCATCACGACCGCTCGGATGCCGGGGACTTCCGGACCGATGAAGAGGTCAACGACTTTATCCAGAGGGCCAGGATATGGACGACCGCCAATCATCGCCGGGGAGTAGATAAGAAAATGATGGGGTGAGTGGAGGGATTTGAACCCTCGATCTCCAGGGCCACAACCTGGTGCCTTAACCACTAGGCTACACTCACCGCGTTGACCCTATAATTATAACCTAAAGAGTAACCGCCTTCAATAAGGGATTTCCCCCGCCCAAGCCGTCCTGTATCATCGTGTGGTTGTCCGGTAGTTTGCCCCCACTCCGCCTCCCCCTTTCATAAAGGGGGACTAAGGGGGATTTAGATTTCACTCTGCCTCCCGAATTGTCATTGCGAGGAGCGTAGAGACGTGGCAATCTCTATCTCTCGCTAGGATGATATTTGTTCTAACGCTAACTGTCATTCCCTCTTTTATTTTTTGTCGTTAACGTGAAAGCGGGAATCCAGCCCCCAGCCCCCTCGTTTCATATCTTTTCCCACCCGACCGCCCTGTATCATCATGCGGTTCTCCGGTAGTATTCACCAGCCCCTTGTTCCCCCAAATGGCTTGGCCCCTCTTAATTTCCCTTCCGATTATTTCTCCGCCAGCTCCACTACGGTGACACCTTCCCTGCCTTCCCCGGGTCCCCCGGGACGGAAAGAACGCACCAACGAATTCTTGCCCAGTTCTCTTCTGACCAGCAGACGCAGCGTCCCGGTTCCCTTGCCGTGAATGACTTTTACCTGCTTCAGGCCGGATATGAAAGCGTCATGAAGATAGGAGTCCAGTTTGGTGATTGCCTCGTCGGTGGTGAGTCGGCGGAGGTGCACTTCATCGGCCGGTGGTATGTCGGGCGGATATATATTCTTGCTCATGTTAGTCAAGAATTATATCACGTTAAAAGAATGATAGACAAGAATTTGACAAAGCTGATAGCTCGTGGATTAATGACGCGGTAAGTCCTGTTTACGCAGGACTACCCCTGGAATTCCCGGAAGATAAGCACCGAGTTATGCCCCCCGAAACCGAAGGAGTTCGACATGGCTGTCCTGATGTTCGCCTTACGTGCTTGGTTCGGTGTATAATCGAGGTCGCATTCGGGGTCGGGATGGGACAGGTTTATCGTCGGCGGCACTACTCCCTGTTTCATTGCCAGCACCGTTATCAGGGCTTCGATGCTTCCCGCCGCTCCCAGCAGATGACCTATCATGGACTTGCTGGCGGATATCGGAATTTTCCCTGCCCTGTCCCCGAACACGTTTTTGATTACTGCGGTTTCGGTACGGTCATTCAGAATGGTAGCGGTACCGTGGGCATTGATATAATCTATTTCATCTGGGCTTAAATCAGCCATTTCCAGAGCCAGCCTGACCGCGTGGGCGGCGCTTTCCCCGCCCGGTGCCGGTTGGGTGAGATGAAACGCATCGCTGGTGGCGCTGTAGCTGGCTAGTTCGGCCAGGATAGGTGCCCCGCGCTCCGCCGCATATTCGGCGTCCTCAAGGACCATCATGGCTGAACCTTCGCTCATGACGAACCCGTTTCTTTCGGCGTCGAAAGGTCGGCAGGCTTCCCTGGGATTATCGTTCTTGGCTGATAGCGCCCTGATGTTGCTGAAAGCCGCTATGACGATGGGCATTATCGGGGCTTCGGTACCGCCGGCTATCATCACCCTGGCGTTCCCCAGTTTTATCGTCTCGAAAGCCTGTCCGATAGCGTCGCAGCCGCTGGAGCACGCCGACGACGGAGCATAATTACGTCCCTTGGCTCCTAGTAATAACGATACCTGCACCGATGCCGCATCTCCGGTCATCGTAGGAGCCAGGATAGGGCTTATTCTGGAGGGACCCTTTTCCGCCAGGACTTTAAATTGCTCGGATACGGAAAGCAGCCCGCAGACGCTGTTTCCGATGACTACACCGCAGTCACGGGTATTTTTATCATCTATAGTCAGTCGAGCATCTTCGACTGCCTGGAGACTGGCAGCCACGGCAAACTGGGTGAACCGGTCCATGCGTTGCGTCTGTTTATGGCTCACGTAGGTGCTGGCATCGAAGCCCTTGACCTCGCCACCGATTTTAGTGTCGAAATCGGTGGTATCAAAAAGAGTAATTAAGTCGATACCTGATTGCCCCGAGACCAGAGCTTCCCAGGTACTCGGCACATCTAAACCGACGGGACTGACAGTTCCCAGTCCCGTGATGACTACTCTGCGTTCTTGTGGAGATGTTTTGTTATTCAATTATTTACGGGTATCCGATTCTACTACTATATTAATTAATATAGCATGTTCACTCTAGGTATACAATACTGAAAAATCCCTTGACAAAAGAACTAATGTTCTATATAATTATGGTCGGCCGGGGTGAGTCTGATATTAACCGGAAATCACCGAGGTTTCCTTGTTACGTTCGGGCGGATAATGTTAAAATTCCTATTGGAGACTTCCCGTAATGCCGTCGGATGCAATAATTGTTAAAGGTGCTCGCGAGCACAATTTAAAGAATGTAGATGTAACCATTCCTCGTGACAAGCTGGTGGTCATCACCGGCGTCTCCGGTTCGGGTAAAAGTTCGCTGGCTTTCGATACAATTTACGCCGAGGGACAGCGTCGCTATGTGGAATCGCTATCCGCCTATGCCCGCCAGTTCCTGGGCAGGATGGAAAAGCCCGAGGTGGACTATATAGAGGGCTTGAGTCCGGCTGTTTCTATCGACCAGAAAGGACCGAGTCGTAATCCACGCTCGACGGTCGGTACGGTAACCGAGATTTACGATTACCTGAGGCTGCTTTTCGCCCGCGTCGGGCATCCTCACTGCCCGCAGTGCGGACGCGAAATCACCATGCAGACGGTGCAGCAGATTGTCGATGCCGTTCAGAACCTGCCGGAAAACAGCCGTATTATGATTCTGGCGCCCCTGGTTAGCGATAGAAAAGGTGAATATCAATCAGTGTTTGATGACCTCCGCAAAACGGGTTACGCCCGTGTACGCGTCGATGGTGAAATCCATGACCTCTCCGAGGATATCCAACTGGAGAAATACAAGAAACACTCCATCGGGGTGGTGGTGGACAGGCTGGTGGTGGGACAGAGCGGCACGCAAACGCGCATCGCCGACTCCGTAGAGACGGCGCTCAAGCTGGGTGCCGGGGTGGTGCAGGTGTCCATCATCGACGGCGAGGAGTTGCTTTTTTCGGAGCACTTCGCCTGTGTGCACTGCGGCATCAGTCTGGGAGAGATCGCCCCGCGCACTTTCAGCTTTAACAATCCCCACGGCGCCTGCCCCGAGTGCACCGGACTCGGCTTCAAGCAGGAATTGGACCCCGACCTTATAATACCCAACAGGAAGCTGTCCATCGCTGATGGTGCCATCCACCCTTACCGGGGGCATACCTGGTATTACTACCATCTGGAAAACGTGGCGCGACGCTATGGCTTTTCTCTGAATACACCGGTGGAAGAACTTACCCCGGAACAGCTTGATATCGTCCTCTATGGCGAAGATAAGGAACCGCACCGGTACCGCAACCGTTTCGGGCAGGTGCGTGAGTCTTATAATGGAATGGAAGGCGTTATCTCCCGCCTGAAGAGGTTGTATCGTGATACCGAATCGGAATACTCGCGGCGGGGTATCGAACGCTACATGGTGTTAAGGCCCTGCCAGGTCTGCGAGGGGAAGCGTTTGAAGCCGGAGTCCCTGGCGGTGACTATCGGCGATGATAACATCATGGTTATCAGCTCTATGTCGGTAGTAGCGTCTCTGGATTGGGTAAATACTTTAGAGAAGGGCGTTCTCAATGAACGCGAGATGCTCATCGCCCACCAGATTCTCAAGGAAATCAGGTCGCGTCTGGGCTTTCTTAAGGACGTTGGCCTCGACTATCTCTCCACCGATCGCGCTTCGGCCACCCTCAGCGGCGGGGAGTCGCAGCGTATCCGCCTGGCTACCCAGATAGGTAGCGGGCTGATGGGTGTGCTTTATGTTTGCGACGAGCCTACCGTGGGGCTGCACCCCGCCGATGACTACCGCCTGATTCAAACGCTGCAGCGCCTGCGGGACCTCGGCAATACCATACTTGTCGTGGAGCATGACGAGGCTATGATGCGCGCCGCTGACCATATCATTGACATGGGTCCCGGGGCCGGCGAACACGGTGGCGAAATTGTCATTGCCGGTACCCTGGACGAAATATTGGGATGTAAAAAGTCTATAACCGGGCAGTACCTCAGCGGTGCTAAAAAGATTACTCTTCCGGAGACACGCCGTCCCGGCTCCGGCGAGGAAATCGTCATCCGCGGCGCCCGTCAGAACAACCTTAAAAATATCGACGTGGCTATACCTCTGGGCAGGTTTGTCTGCATTACCGGAGTCTCCGGCAGCGGTAAGAGCACTCTCATCGACGAGATACTTTACCGCAAACTTGCCCAGCTTTTCTATCGCGCCAGGGAGCGCGGCGGCGAATGCGATGAGATTACCGGCACCGAGAATATCGACAAGGTTATCAATATCGACCAGTCGCCGATAGGGCGTACGCCCCGCAGCAACCCCGCCACCTATACCGGCCTGTTCACGCCCGTGCGGGAGCTTTTCGCCACCGTCCCCGAAGCCCGCCTGCGCGGTTACGGGCCCGGGCGTTTCTCCTTCAATGTCAAGGGGGGACGCTGTGAGGCCTGCCGCGGCGACGGCTTTATACAGATTGAGATGCAGTTCCTGCCCGATGTCACCGTGCCCTGCGAAGTGTGCCACGGACAGCGCTATAACCGCGAGGCTCTGGAAATCAGGTTCAAGGGCAAGAATATTGCCGAGGTGCTGGACATGACGGTCGCCCAGGCGCTGGTGTTTTTCGAGAATTTCCCTCGACTCAAAAGTAAGCTGGAAACTTTAAACGATGTCGGGCTCGGCTACATCCACCTCGGCCAGCCCGCGCCCACGCTTTCGGGCGGTGAAGCCCAAAGAGTAAAACTGGCCACCGAGCTATCCAAGCGTTCTACGGGCAGGACGCTCTATATCCTCGATGAGCCCACCACCGGGCTTTCTTTCGAGGATATAGCGGCGCTGCTTAAGGTACTTCAAAAGCTTGTCGATGCCGGCAACACGGTTGTCGTCATTGAGCACCACCTCGATGTTATGAAGAACGCCGACTATATCATTGATTTAGGACCCGGCGCCGGCGATAAAGGCGGTTACGTTATCGCCACCGGCACCCCCGAGGAGATATCTCAAATAGACTCTTCAGCCACCGGACAGTATCTTAAGCGGGTGCTGTCTGACAAGAAGGTGGGGGCGTGAGTAAATGGATAAGAGAAAGATGTCAAATAAGGACTTAATCTGGATAATCCGATATCAAGAACAGGCACTCAATTGGCAACTATGGATTAATAGTGCAGAAGAATTACTTGCTGCTTCAAAGAAATTGGAACCCAGCATCAAGAGGTATTGGTCTGCGGCAAGTGAGAATTTCCAAGATGGTAGATACAGCGTGCCTATGGCAAAACCAAGGCTGTATTTACAAATGGTTTATTCCATGTTAGTAGCATATGCTATTGAAAATCTACTTAAGGCTAGTTTGATACTTCAGAATGAAAAACAATATAGACAAGAAATATTGAATACAAGCAAATTGCCTGGTAAGCTTAAAAGCCCAAGACATAATCTGGTAAAATTGGCTATAGACTCGAATCTGCATATTAGTATTGAAGAAAAAAATCTACTGTATAGACTTTCCCGAAATTCTCATTGGCAGGGGCGGTATCCTGTACCTGTTAATGCAAGGGAACTAAATAGTGTAGTTACAGATGGTAATATGGCCCATTTAGTTGCGGTCTTGGCACCAAATGATTTAATGAAGTTGAAATTGCTTATTAAACGTATAAAGAAACACATTAAGGATAATTACTCAGAGTCTTAAATGTTCGTCTCGAACCATATATTTTAGCGAATTTATTCGTGCAAAGACTCTTTTATCCCACCGCTCCCTCCTTTCATATCTATTCCCACCCTGGCCGCCCTTTAAAAATCCCCCTTATTCCCCCTTTATAAAGGGGGACAATATATCTGGCACAATATTTCGTCTCCCTTTCGCAAAGGGAGATGGAGAGGGATTTACTCGGGAAGTGCGCAGCCAGAGGGGGCTGATACCCCTCTTTCTTATTATTCCCCCTCTCCTTTGACACCTCGTAAGGAGAGGGGGACACAGGGGGTGAGGTAGAAAAGGAATAGAAGGTGAGGAAAAGGGGATTATATCTATTCCCGCCCGCCGCCCTTAATTGGAGGGACACAGGGGTTGAGGTAGAAAGCAAACTCGGGGGTGGGGTATAAAACCCCCGATTATGCTAAAATAAACCCGTAATGATACCCGTCAGGCTGAAACTACGCAACTTCATGTGCTACCGCGACAACGTGCCGCCGCTCGAGTTCGACGATATCCATATCGCCTGCCTCGCCGGCGACAATGGTAATGGAAAGTCGGCCATCATCGACGCCATTACCTGGGCGCTCTGGGGTAAAGCCAGGGCCGGCAGCGACGACGACCTTATCCACACCAACCGCAATGAGATGGAGGTAGAGTTCGATTTTACCGTCAGCGACCAGCTCTACCGCATCGTCAGAAAACGTACCCGACCCAAAAAACGCAGCAGCCCGGGGCAACCTTCGTTGGAACTCCAGATCAGCCAGGGCAACGGCTTCCTTCCCATCACCGGCAACACCATATCCCGGACGCAGGAAAAGTTGATAAATATCCTCCACATGGACTATGACACTTTTATTAATAGCGCGTATTTGCGTCAGGGACATGCCGACGAATTCACCCGACAGGCGGCGGCCAGGCGTAAGGACATCCTGGGCAATATCCTCGGGCTTGATATATACGATGAACTGGAGGAGCACGCCAGGGAGATGTCAAGAGGACAGGAAGCGGAAAGACTCCAGATGGAAAGCGCTATCGATTCTATTAGCGAAGAGCTTGCCCGCAAGCCGGACTATGAAGCCGAACTGGAACAGGCGCAGACGGAGCTTGCCGCTGTAGAAAAGGCCGCTAGCGAACAGGAGGCAGGACTGAATGCTTTACGACAGAAAAAAGAATCGCTGCAGAGCAAGCAGGCGCAGCTTGAAGAGCTTGAAGGCCGTATCGGCAGCAGCGCCAGAGACCTGGAAAGGTGGCAGGAGCAGACCGAGCAGCACCATGCCCGGATTAAAGACTTTGAAGCTGTAATCGGTCGCAGCGACGATATAGAAGAAGGCTACCGGAAATTCGTTGAAGCTCGAGACTCGAACGATGAGTTGGACAAAAATTTCCGCCAGTCGGTCAATCTGGAACGACAGAAATCTCAACTGGAAGCCAGGATAAAGGAAGCGGGGCAGTCCCTCAACACCGAGCATACCGTCGTTAAGAAAGAAATCAATACTCTGGAGGATAGGATACAAAAACTGCCCGAACTGAAAAAACAGCTGGGCCAGGCGCAGACGCAGGTCCGCCAGCTGTCCGGGCCGGAAACAGCTTTACGTGAGAAAGAGCAGACCATCAAAGAGTTACAGACCCAGGTGAATTACCTGGAGTCCGAAAATGCCCGGTTGGAAAAAGAAATTGGGGAGCTTACGGAGAAACTCGACCTTATATCGTCGCAGACCGAGGGCAAGTGCCCCCTCTGCGAAACGGAGCTGACCCGTGAAGGACTCAAGCTTATCGGGGCTAAATATACCGGGGAGAAGAGCGCCAAGACCGATTTGCTTCTTTCCAACCAGGTAAAACTGTCTCAGCATAAAACGGAGCTCGAATCTCAGCAGCAAGAGAAACGTCGGGCCGAGACCGAGCTGGGCGAGGAAAAAACTAAAACCCAGGGACAGGTCAGCGTACTGACAAAGGATATCGCCGCAATTGAAGAAGAGCTTCAAAAGTTATCCGGACTTCATGAATCTTTGAACGATATCGAGCAGCGTCTGGCGGCAATGGATTTCGCCGTAAACGAGCAGGCAGCCCTGGAAGAGATAGAAGCGGAGGCGAGTAAACTCGGCTATGACGCCGAGAAACATGAACAGGCACGGCAACTTTTAAGCCGGATGCAGCCCTACGAAACTGAGAGACGCAAGCTCGATGAAGCGCAAAAGCTGATAACTCAGGAGAAAGATAACGCCGCCAGAGCCGAGGAAGCGGCGCAGGGACTTAGCCGGAGCCTTGAAGCCGAGACTCAAAAAAGGGAAATGCTGACCGCCGAACTCACCGGCCTGCCACAGCTTACCGAGGAGTTAGGCCACGCCGAAGCTGAGTACCGGACCCTGGCCGCCCAGCGAAGTCAGGCGCAGGAAACGGTGGGAAGCATCAAGGCGAAGCTCCAGCGCTGCGACGATTTGGAGAAGAAAAAACGGGAAAACGAAGCCCGTCTTACCGGTGTCCTCAAGGAAGCCGGTATCTACAACGAGCTTGCCCGGGCTTTCGGCAAGACCGGCATTCAGGCACTATTGATTGAAACCGCCCTGCCGGACATCGAGTCCGAGGCCAACCGGCTGTTGGGCAGGATGACCGATAACCGGATGCATGTCAGGTTCGAGACCCAGCGTGAGACCAAGAAAGGCGACGTCCGGGAAACGCTGGATATCAATATCTCCGACGAACTCGGAACGCGCAACTACGAGATGTTCAGCGGCGGCGAGGCTTTCCGCATCAATTTTGCTATACGGATTGCCCTCTCTCGTTTACTGGCTAGAAGGGCCGGGGCGCCGCTACCCACCCTTATCATTGACGAGGGCTTCGGTACCCAGGATAGCGCCGGTATGGAGAAGCTCATCGAGGCCATCAACTCCATTCAGGAAGACTTCGAAAAGATACTGGTTATCACCCACATGGAAGACCTGAAAGACGCCTTCCCCGTGCGGATAGACGTCACCAAGACGGCGGAAGGCTCGACGATTTCGGTTAATTAACTGCTATAGCCCCAGCTCCGGGGCAATTCCCTGCATCGCCGCCACACCGATGGCTACGAATTCGTCCAGCTCAAGACCGATGTCGGAACACTTCGCAATCTGCTCGCGGCTGGCACCCGCGGCAAAGCTCTTTTCTTTAAACCTCTTCCGCACTGACTTCGTCTCCAGGCTGGCTATTTTTTTTATCGGGTCGCACCAGGGCAGCCGCCGTTATCAGCCCGGTCAGAGGGTCGGCGCAGAAGAGCGCTTTCTCCATGGTCGTCCTGGGCGGTACGCCGTGAGTCTCGTTATGACAAAGGATGGCGCTGGCTATCGCTTCGCTGGCGCCCAGGTCGCGGGCAAGGTCGGCGCCGAGCTTGCTGTGGGTGTTCATGTCCCCTTCGGTCAGTTCGGCGTCGATATCGTGGAGTAGTCCGGCCAGTCCCCACTCCGCCTCGTTCTCCCCGAAACGTTTGGCCAGGGCAATCATGATGGCTTCGGTGGCCAGCATGTGCTTGATAAGGTTCTCGTTCTCGACATTTTCCTTGATGGACTTAAGGGCTTCCAAACGGTTCATTATCCCTGCCTCAGGGTAAATATATAATATCGGGAGATGATAATCAACCGAAAAGTGTTTACAAATTTTCATGATTTGGTATTTATTTCCTGCCTCCATTATCTATCCCGGTGAAAAGGGCGGGGGTATATCTATGATTCAACCGGCGGCATGAAAAAGGCGACAGGAAATGCTTCAAAATACCGGTAATGTCGCTTAATATTCTAACGGGATTCTATTTAATATGGATACTCGTGAGGAGGCGTTCGTATGACCGATTTAGAAGGCCCGGCGATGGAAGTGCTGGTGGAGGAGGGGAGATTAAAGAGAGCCGATATCTTGCTCACCCGTACCAAGGGTAGCCTTCTCGGGGCGCTTATCCGCTTCGGGACCGGCAGCTACTGGAACCACGCTCTGATGGTTTACACCATAAGAAATGTCGATCAGGGCTATAACACAACCTTCATCATCGAATCAGGCGGGTCCGGTATTGATGTCCATAACATTTCCCATTACCTTGAAAAACCGGATAAATGTGATGTCGCCGTAAAAAGACTTGATGCAGACTGGTTCCAGGATGATAGCGATAGTGGGGGTTTGCGTTACCGCCGCAAGGTACGTGGCTTTGCCTTGCAAGAGATTGATGATAAGTACGACCACGGGATGATTATCAGTATCGCCACCAGGATTCTGCGGCAGGTTATCCTGGCCATTCTCTTCCCCCTGCAGAGAAGAAAACCCCGCGGGCAGCGTAAGGTGAGGATTTCACGCTTTGTTGGATTGAATGTCAACGCCTATATTTGCAGCGGTTTCGTGCAGTGGGCTTATTATCAGGCTATATCACGGATTATCGAGGAGGACAATCTGGATCCGTCCCGTCTTCAGGAAATATTCTTTAATCCCCGAATAGGCGCAACGGGCACGGAAAACGATTTATTATCGACCACGCCAGCCGATTTAGCTAACAGTGATAAATTGTCCTGGAAATATGTCATCAAAGATGGAGCGGTCCGTGAGGTTTCCAGCCGTGCCGAGGTTGACAAGTTTCTCAAGAGTAAGGCGAAGAAGAGCTAGGCAATCCCTGCCGGGACGTTTGAATATATCCTGAGACAATATATCTGACTATTTCCCGCTTTCCTCTTTGACATACAGCTTGCCGGGCACGGTGGTGAAATGGAATATGGGCCGGTCGACTCGCTTTAGTATCAACGGGCAGTGCTTCATTCCCGCCGGCACGAACAGCATGGCGCTCCGGGTAATAACCTGCTTCTCGTCTTCCAGCCAGATTTCTATCTCGCCGCCCAGGTCGTAGGGGTGGGCCGCGTCGTTGCCGAAAAACCCTATTATCTCGTCGGTATCGTGTACATGGGAGGTGCTTTCCAGGGTGGCGGCGGCGTTAAGGTACCAGGCTGTATTCATGTGGAATGCGCCATCGACCACGTTTTCATCCATCCAGAGAATCCGGGTGGCGTACCTGGAATAGGCTTCGGCGATTCTCTGCTTCTCTTCCGGTATTTTTAATTCGGTCACAACGTATTTCCCGTACTTCGAATCAGTCATTTAACATAATCTCCTGCAAAGTGTTATTATCGGTGTATCTTTACTTTATTCCCTTGATAATATTGTCTTTCACATACTTGCCGGTCAGGGATATGGCCAGAAACATAAAGGGACGGTCGACTCTGGTTACCCTGAGGGGGCAGTGCCTCAGTCCGGCGGGGGCATAAATAAGGCAGCTCTTGGTGAGCATGTATTTCTCATCTTCCAGCCAGAACTCCACCTCTCCGCCCAGCTCACGAGGATTTTGCGGGTCGCCGCCCAGAAAGCCGACGATTTCATCGAAATCATGCGTGTGGGAGGGAGAGCCTTCTTCCTCCGTAGCTTTCCAGTACCAGGAACAGATTACGCTGAAAGCGCCTTTTATTATCTCGTCTTCCAGCCATAATATGCGGGTCGCCCTATCGTTATATCGGTGCTCTTCGTCTAATTCCCTGGCTCCCGTCGGGAGTACTAAATCGGTCTGGATGTATTTCTCGTATTTTAGTCCGGACATTTTTATCCCTCCTCCGTGAATTGCACGATGTATGGATATTGTAGCACCTTTTATTATAATTCTATAAATTTCCTGGAGTTTTTATTTGCATCCGGTTGATAGGTGCTTACCCCATCCCACTTAGTTATCTTTTCCCACGCTGGCCGCCCTCGTATCATCCTCGGCTTGTCCGTTAATATCCTCCCCATATCCCCCCAAAGGGGAATAGCCCGCGTAGACGGGCAATAGCTCAAAAAACCCGGGGCGTTTAAGAGGGGTGAAACCCTTCTTTCTATTAGTTCCCCCTCTCAAACAATATGAAATACGAGTTTTAAAGATAAACCCGTTTGAGAGGGGGCCAGGGGGAGAGCATTATAAATCAACCAAGACCAGACGGAGCCTTTATCCGGTCAGGCTTGACTTGCCATACCGTTGATGCTATCATTCCAGTGATAATACTTATCTGGAATGCCTGAATTAGCGGTCAATCTTGACCCCTTCCCCCTTCTCCCCTTACAATGAAACTGTCATGTTTGAAGTCCTCAGTGAAAAGCTCGCTAATGTATTTCGCCTGCTGGGTAACCGCGGCAAGCTCACCGAGAAGGATATCGACGATGCTCTGCGGCAGGTGCGTCTGGCTTTGCTCGAGGCGGACGTCAATTTCAAGGTAGTCAAGGATTTTACCGGTCGAGTCAAAGAGCGTTCCATCGGCAAAGAAGTGATGGAGAGTCTTACCCCCGCCCAGCAGATTATTAAAATCGTCAACGAAGAGCTTATCGCTACTTTCGGTGAAGAAGAACAGAGTAAACTGGCGGTCTCATCCCACGCCCCCTCGGTAATCATGATGGTGGGACTTCAGGGTAGCGGTAAGACCACTACTGCCGCCAAGCTGGCATACCACCTCAAGCATTCCGGACAGGCACCGTTATTGGTCGCCGCTGATAACCGTCGCCCCGCCGCTATCGAGCAGCTGGTTACCCTGGGCAAACAGCTCGAGGTTACGGTTTACCACGAAGACCCTAGGGTATCGAGTAAAGATATCAGCAGCCATGCCATGTCAGAGGCGAAGAAAATGGCGGCAACCCACGTTATCATCGACACTGCCGGTCGATTGCACATCGATGAAAAAATGATGGCGGAACTCGCTGAGGTGAAGAAAGCGGTCAAGCCCGACGAGGTTATCCTTGTCGTTGATGCCATGACCGGGCAGGATGCTGTGAAGGTAGCGGAGGAGTTTCACGCCAGGGTCGATGTCACCGGGCTGATACTTACCAAGATGGACGGTGACGCCCGTGGCGGCGCCGCGCTGTCGATAAGGTGGGTCAGCGGCGTGCCGATTAAATTCATCGGCATCGGCGAAAAGTTGGATGCCTTCGAGCCGTTCCATCCCGACCGCCTGGCTTCGCGTATTCTGGGCATG
>Ga0315554_1000537_pt1 | contig 22707 bp, 15 predicted proteins | sample SalMarSW160370MG_FD_202114 | JGI IMG/M metagenome (GOLD analysis project Ga0315554, IMG submission 202114) | Salt marsh sediment microbial communities from the Plum Island Ecosystem LTER, Massachusetts, United States - Salt Marsh Sediment SW1603-70 ... | reverse complement strand
TTACAAGTGATTGCGGAGCATTTAGAGCTGTTTTAGGATCTCCCTCTATAAAAGGAATAGTGAATATATCAAAGACAGAAGACTCTGCAAACGACAATCCGTCTTCATAGTAACCTTCAGAACCAATTTTACAAAATACGGAGGGTGCCGGTTTGAGCCTGGTTGAATTTTCAATTTCCGGGAAATAACTCTTTAATGCAGGAGATAAAGGACCCATGGTAACAGCTACATTAAGGCGGCCTATTCCTTCCTGGTTCTGAATTTCAACTACCCTGTATATCCTGTCTCCTTTCTTATGGAAGTTTTCATAACTAAGTTCATTCTTAATTAAGATTGAGATAAGTATAAATCCTGCAAGTCCGATTGCAAGCCCTGCTATATTTATAAAAGAATAGACTTTGTTTTTAAGAATATTTCTAAAAGCGATTTTAAAATAATTTTTAAACATTTAATTCGCCTTTATTCGTATCTTAAAGATTCAACAGGATTTGCGGTTGCTGCTTTAATAGCCTGAAAACTTATTGTAATTAATGAAATCAGTAATGCAATACTACCTGCTAAAAAGAATATCCACCAGCTTATGTTTATTCTATATGCAAATGATTGCAGCCATTTATTCATAAAATAATAGGCAGCCGGAAAAGCAATTGCATTGGATATAACGATCCAAAGCAAATACTTTTTTGAAAGCATAAATACAATTTTTGCTACATTGGCTCCCAGCACTTTATGTATTCCGATATCTTTAATTTTCCGTTCAATCATAAAAGCGGTTAATCCGTAAAGTCCTACACATGCAATAAAGATCGCCAGGATCGAAAAATATTTGAAAATATCACTCATCCTTTGTTCAGCAAAATAATTAGCATTCTGGTTTTCATCTACAAAATAAAATTTGAACGGTTCACCGGGAAAGAAACTTTTCCATGTATTCTCTACATACACCAGACCTTCTCGAACAGAATGGGGATTTAACCGCACGGACAATTCACGGTAAAATATATTTTTCTCTTTCGGATTAGGAATTCTTAGAATCACCGGTTCAATTAAATTGTGCAGCGAACTAAAAATAAAATCTTTAGTTACGCCGATAATTTTTCCTTTCCTTCCCCATACATCAATTTCTTTTCCGGGTGCCGGTTGAAGTCCCATTTCCTTTTCTGCTGTTTCATTTATAACATACGCGCTTGTCTCATCGGAAGGATATTGCTCCGAGTAAAATCTTCCTTCTTTCATTTTGATTTTATAAGTTTTTGCAAAGTCAGGATCAACATGCAGCAGCCATGCACCGAATCTTTTTTGTTTTCCTTTCCAATTTATTCCTTCAGTACTTCCAAGCGATTTTTCATCCATAGGCTCCGAACGTGAAATGCTGAGTATATCCGAATTCGAAAGGAGTTTATTTTTAAAAGCATCATACTTATTAAAAATATCTCCGTTCACTCTTATACCTATAATATTTTCCTTGTCGTAACCCAAATCTGCATTCCGAATGAAATTCAACTGACGCATAACAATGAACGTACATGTTATTATTGCAATCGATAATGCAAATTGAAAAATTACCAACCCTTTTTGCAGATTGAATCCGTCCGATTTATTCTGGAATTTTCCTTTGAGAATCTGCACCGGGCGAATACGGGTTGCAAAGATTGCAGGGTATATTCCGGAAATAAGGCTTGTAATTAATATCGTTAAAATAATTATTGTCAAAAGTTCCGGATTTGTATAATCAAAAGACAAATCTTTCCCGGATAAATTATTCAATAAAGGTAGAAGTAATTCGACAAGCAAGAGAGATACAACGAAAGATGCAATTGTAATTACCAAGGTTTCTCCGTAATACTGGTAAATCAAATCTTTCCACTTCGCACCGACAACTTTTTTGATGCCGATTTCTTTTGTCCTTTTCAACGAAAATGCATTTGTAAGATTAATGTAGTTCATACAAGCAATAAGCAAAATAATAAACGCAACAATAGAGAATATATACACATATTTAATATCACCGCTTGAAGAAAAAAAATCGATACTACTTGAGTAAAGATGAATTTTACTCAAAGATAAAAGAGAATAACCGGTCGTTCCCAAATTTAAATTACCTGCATTTCTGTTTTCACATTCCAAGATCTTCTTTTCGAGATCAGACATATTAATTTTTCCGCGGGTAACAACAAAAGTCTGAACGTTAAAATTTTGCCATACATCCCAATTTGCTCCGAATGATTTAATAAAATCCATAGGCAAAAGGAATTCTCTTTGGAATTGAGTATTATGCGGAAAGTTTTCAATTACGCCGGTGACTTTTATTGTTCTTTTCATCCCTAGAAAAGTTAATATAAAAGATTTGCCAAGCGCATCCGAATTTCCGAAATATTTTTTTGCCATCCTTTCAGTTATTACAATCGAATTAGGATCGCTAAGAGCAGTAAGCTGATTTCCTTCAATAAATTTAAAGGAAAAGACTTCGAAGAAACGAGAATCTGTTAGGGCTAAATTTTCCTCAAAACCTTTTTCTTTGTATTGCAAAAACGGTTTAAAGGATTCAGGAAGAGGGGAGTAATCGGTTTCATTAATAATCTCCGGCATTTCCGATTTAATAGCCGGACCAAGCATTTTAGAAGTTATTGCCGAAACTTTATTATTTGATGCACGTAAAACCAGGTATGTATTATCTACATTTTTATGGAACATGTCGTATGATAATTCATCCTGTACCCAGATAGTAATCAGGATAAACCCCGTAAATCCAATAGCCAAACCAAGTATATTTATTAATGAATATTTTTTGTGCTTTAATAAATTACGCAGCCCGATTTTTAAATAATTTTTTAACATAATTCTATCTCCAAAAATATTTGAACGCCGGAAAACAAACCAAACAAACCGGCGTTCATGGCTAACTAATTATTTATTCATATCTTAAACTTTTTACCGGATTTGACGTTGCAGCTTTTATTGCCTGAAAGCTTACTGTAATTAATGCAATAATAAGAGCAGCACATCCGGCAATTATAAAGAGCCACAAGCTGATATCAACTCTATATGCAAAGTCCTGAAGCCACTTATTCATAAAATAATAAGCAACCGGCCAGGCAATAATATTGGCGATAATAATCCACTTAATAAATTCTTTAGAAAGCATTAAAAGAATTGAGGGAATTGATGCTCCCAAGACTTTTCTCACACCTATTTCTTTGGTCCGCTGTTCCGCAAGAAAAGTAGCAAGTCCGAATAATCCAAGACAGGCAACAATAATTGCAAGAGCTGAAAAAGAAAGAGCTATAATTCCTATCCGGCGTTCAGCTTTGTATATTTCATTAAATGAATCGTCCATAAACTTGTAGCTGAAAGGCATACCTGAAGCCATTCTTTTCCATTTAGTTTCTGCTTCTTTTATTATCATAGAAATTTTGGAAACACTGATCTTAAAAGAGATAAGCCCCGTACTTCTTTTAAGTATAAAACAAAGCGAGCCGATATCCTGATGAAAAGATTCAAAATTGAAATCCTTTACTACTCCTATTATATTAAAGCTGACTATACGATCCCCACCAACCCATGTGTATAGTTTTTCATTAATGGGATTCTTATAGCCAAGCTGTCTAACCGCAGTTTCATTGAGGATAACTGATGATGAATCGGAACCGAATGCCAGAGAAAAATTCCTTCCTTTAATTAATTTAATACCAAGAGTTTTTAAATAATCGTAATCAATTTCCCATCTTTGCATTGTAAGTCCGCTTTCAGCAACCTGTGCAGGCTCTTTATAAAATGCACTAAAATTTCTAGAAGAAGGGACCGGCAGAAATCCTGATGTAGTTCCGGAAATTACCCCCGGAATATTCAACATTTCATTTTTAAATGCATCAACATTATTTCCAAGATTGTAAGCATCATTTATAATCAGTACCTGGTCTTTTTGGTAGCCGAGATTTTTATTTTGTATAAAATTAAGCTGCCGGTAAATAATTATAGTTCCGGTTATAAGTATTATTGAAGTTGCGAACTGAAATACAACTAGCACACTTCTTAATCCGCCGCTCTTACTGCCGGTAGCTAATTTCCCTTTAATAATATTTACAGGATTAAAACGTGAAAGGAAAAAGGCAGGATAGCTGCCGGCCATAAAACCTACAATTAATGGCAGAGAAATCAGAAAAAACAGTATAGAAGAAGAGTACAGTTTACTAATATCCAGTTCTTTTCCTGAAATATTATTGAAGAACGATAAAACATGATATACTATAACCACGGCTAAAATAACCCCAATTAATGCTGTTAAAGTAGATTCTGTGAGAAACTGGTATATAAGGTCCTTTCGTTCTGTTCCCAGAACTTTTCGTATTCCGACTTCCCTGGCACGATTGGCCGAACGGGCAGTTGTGAGATTCATAAAATTTATACATGCAATAAGTAATATGAACAAAGCCACTGCAGAAAAAATATAAACATATTGAATAGTACCTGTGGGAGTTATTTCCTGGCTGCGCTTAGAGTAAAGATGAATATCCGTTAAAGGAGTCAGTGTATATTCAATTTTGTTTCCGGCTTTTTTAAAACCTTCTTTGGTTATGTGCAGATGTTTTTGAGCATACGGGTAAACATATTTTTCATTAAAATCTTCAAAATTCTTTTCAAAATTTTTATAATCAACACCATCTCTTAATAATAAGTAAGTATGGAAATTTGATGATACAAGATTGCCCCAGTCATATTTCAAATTTTTCATGGGGAAGAGAAAGTCAAATCTGAAGTGCGAATTATAAGGCATATCCTTTATTACTGCTGTAATTTTATAAATGGTTCTGCCGTTATCAGTTGTTTCAATAAATTTACCTACTGCATCAACAGTATTGAAATATTTCTTGGCAATTGACTCTGTTATTACTACTGTATTCGGTTCATTCAGAATCTTATTTGTTTTACCTGCAATAGCCGGAAATGTAAATACTTTAAAAAATGTTGAATCTGTGTAGACACATCCCGTTTCCGTATTAAAATTATCTCCTTTTTTTACAAGCTTTTTACCGCTCCAGTTGTAAATTCTTGTGTACTCTTCTACCTGAGGATAATCCTGTTTCAGTAATGGTCCCATCAGATCCGGGGTTACGGGTATGTTGAGTTCTGTAGCTCCGAATTTTAAATCCGTATTTATCCGGAAAATTCTGTCGGCTTTTTTATTAAACCTGTCATAACTTATTTCATTCTGGATATAAAGAAGTATCAACAGACAGCAGGCGATACCTATAGCTAAGCCCCCGATATTAATAAATGAATAAGTTTTAAATCTCAATAAATTTCTAAAAGCGACTTTTAAATAATTCTTTAACATAACAAGCTCCTTTTAAACAAGCAGCAATTATTTATTCTTTTTCCTTAGTTATTTTTAAATTTGCAAAAGTACCATCGGAGTAATTACCAACCCACAAACCAATCCATCCACCGGTTCTTTCCGATAATTCATTTACAACCAAACATGGTTTTTCAGAATTATTCACAAATACGTTAATCTTAGGTTTTTCGATTACAATCTTTGCATGAAAAAATGAATCAGGATCCGGAACGGGATTAACAGTGTTTTCATATTTTTGAGGATGTTCCTGGCGGAGTTTGTACCAGGTATAAGTTGGATGAGAAATATATTGAACCGAGTGTCCCCTGCGTAATGAGTCTTCACTCATAAAATTAAAAGGACGAAAATAAACTGCATCGTATGTTTGTTCATCAACTCCATGAAATGCTATGCCGACAAAGCTATTACCTTGTACATTTTTTCCCTTTATATCTGCTTCAATAATTCCGTTATTAAATTTAAAATCTTTTAGTTTTGCAAAACCATCCCCCTCTTGACCGTTAAAATATACCGACACATTTCCAGTATCTGTTGTTAAGCTTACTTTGCGATTAAATACTTCCCAGCCGTCTTCATTAACTATTTTAGATAAATCAGCGGTAATTGTTGTCATTTGTGCAACAGAAAATCCGCTCATAAAAAAAATAACCAAGGTGATCACAATTTTGATTTTTCCCATTTTTCTCCCTCTCTTTAATTAAGCTTGTTGTCAACATGCAAGGATAATGCCTATCAAAAAATATTTAAATAAGATAAGCAAACACAATTGTACTAATCTTTATTATACGGTTACGAACACTAGTGAACGTTTCCGGACAATTCCAGAAAATAATTAACTTAGTTTACACTACCTATTCATATTTCAAAGACTCAACCGGATTTGCCTTTGCAGCTTTAATCGTCTGGAAGCTAACTGTTGTTAATGCTATTAATAAAGCAATGGCACCGGATAAAACAAATACACTCCACTCCAAATTAACTCTATAAGCAAAATTTTTAAGCCAGTTATTCATGATATAATAAGCTACAGGCCAGGCAATGATATTTGCCAGTATAACCCATTTAGTGAATTCTTTGGAAAGGATCATAACAATTTCGATTATCGAAGCTCCAACTACTTTCCTTATCCCGATTTCTTTTGTCCTTTGCTCTGTAATAAAAGCAGCTAAACCGAATAAACCAAGGCATGCAATAAATAATGCCAGTGATGAAAATACCGTTGTTATCTGTCCGGTTTTTTCTTCAGATTCATATAGTTGAGCCAATTTTTGATCGACAAAGTTATAACTGAATCTTTGATTATTAGTCAACTTGTTCCATGTTTCTTCGATGTAGTTTATAGTTTGTTTAAAATTTGATGATGAAACTCTTACTGTTAAAACGCTTCCGGGCTGTCTTACATTGTTGAGACATAATACAAGCGGTCTAACCATTTGATGCAAAGATTCATAATTAAAATCTTTAATTACACCAATTATTGTATATGTTTTATCTTCTCCATTAATGCCGATTTGTTTAAGAGTTTTGCCGATTGGATTTTCTGAAGTGCATTCTCTTGCTCCGGCTTCATTTATTAAAACTGCAGAAGTGTCGGAGGGAAAATCTTTTGAAAAATACCTGCCGGCTTTTAATTTGATTCCATATGTCTTTAAAAAATCATAATCGACATCAAGATATTGAAATGAAATAACATCGCTGCCTGTTTGTTTATTGTATAAGTACCCATTCCCCGGTACACCTGACTGAAACATCACCGATGATTTTGTAACAGAACTTATATTAGGATTTTTCAACAGCTCATTTTTAAATGCTTCAAGCTGATTTGTAAGTGCGTCTGCATTATTTATTGAAACAAGATGTTCTTTGTTAAAGCCGAGATTTTTATTCTGAATATAATCAAGCTGGTTTTTAATACTCAATGTTCCTATAATTAAAGTAATAGAAATGGAAAATTGAATTATAACCAGAGTGTTTCTTAATAAATGTTTTTTTCCCCTTTTTCCTGAATTTGGCTTTAAAATTTGACTCGGTTGAAATGATGACAAATAAAATGCCGGATAGCTCCCCGCAAGGATACCAACAAATAAAATAAAAAGTATAATGAGAGGAACTGTGTAAATATTATTAAAGAAATCTAATTTTAACTCTTTGCCTATAAACCTGCCGAAAACCGGCAAAATAGTCTCAATCATTACTACAGAAACAAGAACAGCAAGAAAACTCATAAAAATGGACTCTGTAATAAATTGTACCATTAATTTAGTTTTACTTGAACCCAGAGTTTTTCTTATCCCAACTTCCTTGCTCCGTTTTTCAGACCGGGCGGTTGCAAGGTTCATAAAATTTATAATTGCAATTAATAGGATAAATAATGCAACTGCGGAAAAGATGTATACATAAGCTATATCACTATTATCCACATTGCTCCATTCAGTATTCAAGTCTATTCCATAATCATGTTGTGAATACAAGTGAATGTAAGCTAAAGGCTGAAGATAAAATCCATAACTATTTCCTTTATCAAAAAAATCTTTAATCGGTACTCCAAGAATTGCTTCGGCTTGCGGGCCTACTTTATTTAAAACTACATTTTTCATTTTGTCATCAAAAGCATGAGGATCTGTTCCTTTTTTTAATACTAAATAAGTCGAATACCATAGATTCAACCAGTAATCACTTTTTGAAACCGGAAAAGTAGACATTGATAAAAGGAAGCTGCATCTAAAATGAGAGTTCTTTGGAAAATCTTTCATAACTCCTGTTATCAAATAACTCCCTTTGTCATCAACAATAAAAGACTTACCAACAGGATTTTCATTACCAAAATACTTTTTTGACATTTCTTCGGTTAAAACAATTGAATTCGGATGCACAAGTGCTGTTTTCGGATTCCCATAAAGAAAAGGCAATGTAAAAATTTCAAAGTAGGTTGAATCTGCGCCATAAATATCCCATTCCTTAAATTCTTTATCCTTATACCTGAAATTATGGGATCCGAAATAGCCAATCCTGGTATAATTAATTACTTCGGGAAATTCCCGGGACAATTCTGCTCCTAAAGGGGCTGCGGTTTTAGAATTATTGGATTCAATATTATTAATATTGGAATGAACATACACCCTGTATGTCTGGTCGACTTTTTTATTGTACCTGTCGTAGCTAAATTCATAGATAATATAAAGAGATAGTGTAATAAAACATGTAATCCCAACTGCCAAACCGGTGATGTTTATAAATGAAAAGACCCTATCTCTTTTTAAATTTCTAACAGCTATTTGGAAATAATTTTTCAGCATGAATTTCCTCTTTTATCTTTATTCTGTGCACCCTGATTTAATGTTTAATGGGACCCAAAAGAAGCCGTAAACATTATGTGTTTTCAATCCAACCGTCTTTTAAATGAATTATTCTATTGCCGTATTCAGCATTCGTTTCCGAGTGGGTAACCTGAATAATTGTTGTTCCATCATTATTTAACTTTTTCAATAATTCCATTATCTCTTTTCCCTGATCAGAATGAAGATTTCCCGTTGGTTCATCAGCGAGGATTAATTTTGGCTCTGCAATTATTGCTCTTGCAACTGCCACAAGCTGCTGCTGTCCGCCCGAAAGCTGGTTAGGGAATAAATCTTTTTTTGCGACCATTTTAAATCTATCCAGGGTTTCGGCAACTCTCCCTTTTCTTTCATTCGATTTTACTTTCTGATATAATAAAGGAGTCTCAAGATTTTCATAAACGGTCAATTCATCAATCAGGTGATATTGCTGAAAAACAAAACCAATATGCATTTTATGTAATTCGGAAAGTTTTCTCTCACTCATTTTATGAACAGACTCGTCATAGAAATAATATTCCCCATCGGAAGGAGTGTCAAGCATTCCTATAATATTGAGTAGAGTGGTTTTGCCGGAACCGGAGGGTCCCATTACTGAAACAAATTCTCCTTCTTCAATGTTAAGGTTTATATTCCGCAGTACGTAAGTTTTGATGAACTTGTTGTTGTAGAATTTTTCGATGTTTTGAAGTTTAATCATTGTAATCTCCTTCTGAGGAGCATAGCGCATGGCGCATAGCGTTTAGTTATAGAGTTTTTTTAAAATTAGTTATCATTCTGCATTCTTTATCCAGTTTATCTAAAAGAATACTTAATTTTTCTTCAGTGATTAATTTCCTTCTATTAAGAATTATTAAAATATTTGCATTTTCGAAGGTTGATCTTCGGGCAAAGTTTAGAAAATTACAAAAATCTTTTTTTGAAGTTGAGCCGGAACCTTCTGCGATATTATTGCTCATGCTCATTGTGGCTGCTCTTAGTTGTTCAGCAAATCTGTATAATCTTTGAACTTCCAAATAATCCGCTATATCTAAAAGTTCATCAGAAATCTCAATAGCGAATTGCCAAATTTTTAGGTCTTGAAATCTAAATTTTATCCCCATGTTTTCTCCTTGTTGCATAACGCATAGTGCAAAGTGTTAAACAAAAATTTGTAACTAGTTAAAGATCGAATTTTTATCAATATTTGAATTTACGCTAAGTGCCATGCGTCTACACATGAAATTTCTCCTTGTAATTCTCTGTTACCACATGTCCATCGAATAAATGTATGATCCGGTGTGCGTATTCGGAATCATGCGGCGAGTGTGTTACCATTACAATTGTAGTACCTTCTTCATTTAACTGTGTCATAATATTCATTACTTCTTCACCGTTTGCAGAATCAAGGTTTCCTGTCGGTTCATCTGCAAGAATTAATTTTGGCTTTGCAACTACGGCTCGCGATACTGCAACACGCTGCTGCTGACCACCTGATAACTGCTGCGGGAAATGATCTTTACGGTGCATTATCTGCATTCTTTCCAAAACTTGTGATACCATTTTTTCTCTATCGCTTGAAGAAACTCCAAGATATAAAAGCGGGAGTTCAACATTTTCATAGACAGTTAATTCATCGATCAGATTAAAGCTCTGGAATACAAAGCCAATATTTGCTTTTCTTAAATTTGCTCTTTGCCTCTCCGAATATTTTGAAACCTCATAATTGAGGAAATAATATTCGCCGCCCGAGGGATTGTCGAGAAGCCCGAATATATTCAGCAAAGTAGATTTGCCGCAGCCTGATGGTCCCATAATAGCAACAAATTCCTTTTCGTTTATTCCGATATTTACATTATCGAGTGCTGTAGTTTCAACTTCTTCGGTTGTGTAGATCTTTTTAAGATCATTTGTTTTGATCATTGAATGATTGGTTCCGTTCATTTTCTCTCCTTAGTTTTTTTTTAATTTCATTTCTGTTATTAAGAATTTTTTAATCCGTAAAATCTTCTTTCCAATCTTCCCATGCTGGATTAACAAAATCAATTAGGAATTTGATCTTCTTTTCAGGCCAGCTTTCAAATGTTTCTTTTCTTTGATTAGCCTCAACCGGGTTATCAAAAACTTCAAAATATACAAGACTCTTGCTGCAAAATTTCATACAGGACTTTTCATCTATGTTTGTAAACATTTTAGTCTTTATTACAAATGTTTTAGATTCATCATATAAAATATAAACATATGAATTAAGCATATTACTTTATTATTAGTTTATCAACATCACCAAAATTATCATATGAAGACGTAATAACTTTGTCACCAGGTTTAAGGCCGCTTAAGACTTCAAAATAATCGGGATTCTGCCTGCCTAGGCTAATTGATTTTTTAACTGCTTCGCTCCCGGAATTGTTAAGTATAAAAACCCACTGCCCGCCTGTTTTTTGATAAAAACCTCCGCGGGCTAACAATGTAGCTTTTGTACGGTCACTAAGCTGCAATCTTATTTGCAATGTTTGTCCTCTTCTTATACCATCAGGGGTTTTGCCGGTAAATTCCATATCTACTTCAAATTTTCCTTCTTTCACTTCCGGGTACACTTTTTCTACAATTAATTTATATTCACTGCCGTCAATATCTACGGTTGCCCGCAATCCTTTCGAAACTCTTGCAATATAAAATTCATCGATATCTGCTCTTACTTTATAACCATCTAGTGCGTCAATTTGTCCCAGCCTGGAACCGGGAGTTTTGGATTGACCTATCTCTGCATTTAAAGAAGTTAGCTGCCCGCTTATAGGAGCTTTAACTGTAAGATTATCTAAATTTTCTTTTATCAATTCAAGGTTCATTTGTAAACGCTGGATTGACGAATTTATTTGTTCGAGCTGAGTCTGTTTTAATACTGAGTCCTTTCTCCAGTTTTCTTCGGCTAGCCTCTTTTGTTCGATATCGTGAAGATAATTATCACGGTATTGCTGATATTCCTGTTCCGATACTAGTTTCTTTTCCCACATCACTTTTTCCCTATCATACAATTGCTCTGAATTGATAAGGCTGTAATTAACATCTACAAGCCTGGTTTGAAGATTTATACTATTCTGTTCAATTTGAAGACGAGTATTTCTTGCTTCATTTATTTGCTGGAAGGCAAAAGATTCCTGCTGTAAAGCACTTAATTGAAAATCAGTGTTTGACAGTTTTAATATTTTGTCTCCCTTTTGCAGCATTGCCCCTTCTTCAACGAATTTTTTTTCTATTGTACCACCTAAAATTGCATCAAGGTAATAAGTATTTTTGGGTAATACATTTCCGGTTACAGGAATAAACTCCTGGAAATCACCGTTTGTAACGGTAGAGATTGTTATTTTATCAGCTTCAACATTTAACTTGGAACCGGTATCTGCCAATATTAAAATTATGAGTATAAAAAATAAAACTCCTCCACCGGATGAGAACCAAAATTTTTTTCTTTTATAAAATGGTTTTTTTTCTATCTTTCTGTCCACTTTTTCGCCGCTTGTAAATTTTTTTTAAGAATGTGTTTAAACAAAAATTTAATTTTTAAACCTATATTCAACTTGTGTGCCTTTATTATTGAATAAAGTCAAATGAAAAATTATTTGAGATATCAAATGGATATGTTCATAATATTTGAAAAAATAAAAACATTTTGATATTTACTTTGAAACATTTAAGTTTCAAACATTAGCGATAGTGTACGCAAACGGACGCTTATGTTCGGAACCGGTCAATATATTTATAAAAGATTTATTCTTTTTTTTATTTTAAATTAATTTTCCAAATCCTTTAATATTGTATAAATCTAAAACTTAACTGCTATTCCAAAAGTTGGTAGAATTGGCCATAATTTCACTTCTTTAATTAATGGCTGACCATTGCTACTAAATGTATATTGATATGCTTGTATATTTTTATAGTTAAAAATATTGCTTACATCCAAGAATGCTGAGGAAGAAAGGCCGAATAATTCAAAATTCTTTGAAAGCCTGAGATCTACTCTTTTGTATGAAGGAAAATGGGAAGAGTTTGGATCACCCGACTCCCATTCCCAAATTCTAGATGAATAATTAAAAACAGCTATTGATGCTGTATATGCAAAACCACTGCCGTAAGCTAGCCTTGTACTTAATTTCCAGCTTTTCCCAAGATCCACATCGGCATAAACAGCAATTGTATGTCGCTGGTCTGTATTGCGTGGAAAATATCCATAATTATCATCTAGTATTTTTTGTTCCGCTTTTAAGAGGCTATAACTTATCCAACCTGAAAATGTATGAGTAGAATACATAAAATAAAAATCCATTCCGGAAGATCTTCCTATTGCATCATTTCTCCTTGAATAATAAATATAACCGCTGCTTGATATGGTAGAAGAAATTAAATTGTCATAAGTTTTATGGTAGCCTTCAATCTTTAATTTAAGGAATTTTTGATCTTTTGGATCTGAAATGATATTGTATTCAAGGCCAAGTACATAATGAATAGCTCTCTCTGACTGGGTATTTGTATCTGAAGCAGTAGAATAAGCAATTTGCTGGTATACCGGAGACTGGTAATAATGTCCCCATGCACCTCGAAGAGTTAATGAAGGAGTAATTTTATATGAAAAATTTATCCGCGGGCTCCATGTTAAATCTTTATTAAGATCAAAGTAATCAAATCTTCCTCCTATATTAAGAATTATTTTATCGCCGAGCTGAAATATATTTTCAATATAACCTGCAGCTTTATAGGATTGTGTATTTATGCTGTCAATATTATTGTCTGATTGATTATCGTAGCGAAAGCTGTAAGATGTATCCGGGTAATCAATTCGATTTGTTAATTCTGAAATGGTTGTTGCATTAATATAATTGTTATTAAAAAAGATTCGTTGATAGCTTAATCCTGTTTTTAGCCAATAAAGAGAATTTAGCTGCAAATCATAAGAAGAATTTATTTCCAGAGTGCGGATATTCAAATCATTATTATATAAATCATAATTGATATTTTGATAGAAAGAATTATTGTTGTCTGCATTGAAGTCATCCCTATAATAATTGATTTTCCCGGCATGTTCATTCTCCAGTTGATCATAAAATGAAATTTCCGATTTTAACAATGCACTTGAAGAAATTATATTAGTGCTTTGAAGAGCGAGCATAGTGCTGTAATATTTGGCACGGCTAGAAGCCGAATCGTTCCAGTTTCTTGTGAGCCAACCGTTAGTTCCGTTATAGTCATAATAATTTCTATATGGTCCATGAAAATTTTGTTCCGGATCAGATGAGAAATTATCACCAGCATGAATGAACTTAAAAGTTAATTTATGATTAGCCGCCAAATTATAAGCAAGCACACCCTGCACATCATAAAAAGAAGGGTGTATAGATTCTTCTATATTCAACATGTTTAAAACAAACTGAAAGTAGCTTTGCCTTACACCTATAATAAATGAACCGTTTTTTCCAAGTGGTCCTTCAGCTAAGCCGGTTAAATCAGTTATACTTAAACTTGCCTGACCCTTATAATTATTTCTATCACCTTCTCTATATTCTATATTAACAACGGAACTCAGCCTGTCACCATAACGTGCACTGAATCCGCCTGTTATCAAATCCATTTTTTTAATCATATCAACATTAAATATACCGATGCTTGCATTGGGAGCTTCTTTAACATGATACGGTTCATAGACCTGCGTACCGTTTATTAAAACAAGATTCTCATCCGGACTCCCTCCACGCACATTGAATTTAGAACTGAATTCATTATTAACAGCAACACCTGGAAGCATTTGAACACTTCTTAATACATCAGGTATAAGGCTTGTAACTTCTCCAAGCTTTTCACTTTGAAGCGAAAGGGCACTGACTTCTTTTTGTTCGGATTCGCCTTGCTGATTTGCATATACAGTAACATTTTGCAGCAGCATATCTATAGAATTCATTGTAATTGTTATTTGAATATCGCTGCTTATTGAAATAGAATATATAACAGTTTCATAACCAACATAACTGCATCTTAATTTGTAACTTCCATTATCAAGTCTTAAAATGAATTTGCCCTGCTCGTCTGTTGCGGTGCCTAAATTAGTTTCTAAAATAATAATATTTGCAAAGGGAAGGGGTTCACCTGTTGAGCCGTCTTTAACAGTGCCCTTTATAGTGTAAGTTTCTGCATGAACATTGGAATATAGAAATGCAGCCAGCATTAATAACAGTATTATACCCTTCATTTTTGTAACCCCTGGATATTATATCCGGATAATGTTGAAGCTAAATCAAAGAATTTTTCCCTGTATCAATCCCTATAGATTATTAAATTTTGAAATATAAAAAAGAATTTGCAGAATAAATACAACTAAATAAATTTTCTTTAATCGACAAATAATTGATTTTTATATTATAAAGTTTGAAGTTAGTGGTGTTCGTAAACGTACGTTTATGTTCGTATCCGAACAAACAGATTTTAATAAACTTAAATGAACATTATTTTGCAATTATATTTGAGGAATAAAATTTGCGATTATCATTAATTGAACTCTTAAGGATAGCAGAGTTATTAAATAATTAAGAATAAAATAATTTAAAATATACAACTCAAAATAATATGAATTTAAAGACGGGGAAAATCCTAATAGTAGATGATGACGAAGATGTGCTTTTTTCTGCCAGACTTTTATTAAAGCAGCATTATTCCATCGTTCAAATTGAAAAAAATCCTGAGCAAATTCCCTCCATATTAAAGAATGAACATTATGACCTTATATTATTAGATATGAATTTTTCGGGGAATGCAACAAGCGGGGGAGAAGGATTTAACTGGCTAAAAAAAATTCTTGAAATTGATCCGACATCTATAGTTATTCTAATCACAGCTTTCGGAACAATTGAAATGGCTGTTAAAGCAATTAAAGAAGGTGCAACAGATTTCGTATTAAAGCCCTGGCAGAATGAAAAGCTTCTAGCAACAATATCTTCGGCAATGAAGTTAAGCAAATCCCAGCAGAGAATAGACAGTCTTCTGTCAAGGCAAAAACAGTTAAGCAAAGATATTGATCAGCAGTTCCATAATATTATCGGTTTATCTGATGAAATGCAAAAAGTTTTTGCAACAATTCAAAAGGTCGCTACAACTGATGCAAATATTCTGATTATAGGAGAAAATGGAACCGGTAAGGAATTAATTGCAAGGGCAATTCATCGCCAGTCCAACAGATCGGATGAAATATTTTTAAATGTTGATATGGGTGCATTAAGTGAATCGCTTTTTGAAAGTGAGCTTTTCGGATATGTTAAAGGTGCTTTTACTGATGCTAAAGAAGATAAAGCGGGACGATTTGAAATTGCATCAGGTGGAACTTTGTTTCTTGATGAAATAGGAAATTTATCTTTTAACCTTCAAATGAAGCTTCTTTCCGTTCTTCAAAACCGTACTGTAACAAGGCTGGGTTCAAATATTCCCAAACCAATTGATATCCGGTTAGTATGTGCAACTAATCTTCCTTTGGAAGAATTAATTTCAGAAAAGAGATTTAGGCAGGACTTACTTTACAGAATTAATACCGTTGAAATTAATCTACCCCCTCTTAGAAAAAGAATCGAAGATATACCGCTTTTGGTCGAACATTTTCTTAAAATCTATTGCAAGAAATATAACAAGCCTGAAAAGGGGATAAGTCATGCAGCATTAAAGAGATTAGAAAAATACCATTGGCCGGGAAATGTTAGGGAATTACAGCATGCCGTAGAGAGAGTTGTTATAATGAATGATGCTGAGGAATTGCAGCCTGAAGATTTTTATTTCTCAGTTCAGGATGTTAAGGAAGATAATTTAAAGTTGAATAATTTTGATCTTGAAGAAGCGGAAAAACTATTAATTATAAAAGCTGTAAGCAAAAACAACGGTAATCTTACAAAAGCGGCAAAAGAATTAGGGCTTACAAGAGCTTCCCTTTACCGCAGATTAGAAAAATATGGTTTATAAAAGATTCAGTGTAATTATAATTTTCAGAACCTTTTTTCTCTGCATTTCAGTTTTCGGACTATTCTTTTTATTTACTTCTACAAATTTATATGCAACTATGTTTATATTAATCCTGGTTATAGCCTACCAGGTTTATGCGTTGATCCAATATGTTCAGAAAACAAATAGAGAAATTGCGCGGTTTTTCAGCTCAATAAAATATTCCGATTTTTCACAGAGCTTTAAAAGTACTATCAAAGGGACAGCATTTGAGGAATTGAGCGGAGCATTTTCGGAAGTAATGGAAGAGTTTAGAAAAACCCGTACGGAAAAGGAAGAACATTTCAGATATCTGCAGACTATTGTTCAGCATGTAGGTGTAGGGTTATTGGCTTATACTGATAACGGTAATGTTGAATTAATAAATACTGCGGCAAAAAAGTTATTGAAGGTTCACGGATTAATAAATATATCCGAACTTACAGATTCCAGCAGACAATTGGTTGAAGCACTTACTAAAATAAAAGCAGGTGATAGAATTCTAATTAAGGTTTCTAACAACAATGAATTGTCGCAGCTTTCAATTTATGCTGCAGAATTTAAATTAAGGAGCAATCACTATACATTGGTTTCCATAAGCAATATTCAAAATGAGCTTGAAGAAAAAGAGATGGAAGCATGGCAGAATTTAATTAGAGTCTTAACTCATGAAATTATGAATTCGGTAACACCCATAGTATCACTCTCTTCTACCGCAAACACACTTTTAGAAGATATCGACAGCAAGCTGAAAAATAAAAACGATTTAAATCCTGACGAACTTGAAGATGTAACCGGAGCACTAAATACAATTTTAAAAAGGAGTAAAGGTCTTCTGCATTTTGTTGATGATTATAGAAATTTAACTAGGATACCTGCTCCTAATTTTCAGGTTGTAAAAATATCTTCTCTCTTCGAACGAATAAAAAAATTATTTTCAGAGCAATTGAATGAAAAAAACATCATTTGCAGTTATGCGGTTGAACCGGATAACCTGGAAGTAATTGCAGATCCTGACCTGGTTGAACAGGTACTAATTAACTTAATTCTCAATTCAATTAAAGCATTAACTGCAGCTGAACAACCTGAAATAAAACTGTTAGGCAAGTTCGATAACCGTGGAAGTATTATTATGCAGGTAATTGATAACGGTGATGGAATACCTGAAGATCTGCGCGAAAAAATATTCATTCCTTTTTTTACTACAAGAAAGGAAGGTTCAGGTATAGGGTTAAGCTTATCTCGCCAAATAATGAGAGCACATAAGGGAGGAATTACGGTTAGTTCAATTCCAGGCAAGGAAACAATCTTTACACTCAAGTTTTAAATTAATTAGAAATCTAAATTTGAAAGATTGTACGATAGGAGTATTAGATCTCACTAAACACATGTTGTAAGATTGAAGTACTATGCGTGAAAACAATGATTTTTAAAATAAAAAAATCGTTATCTTTGTTTAATTTATCATATACATTCTAAGGGAACGATTCGTATTACATCCAAATAATTTTTTTAACTATTGAACAGAATTTCTGTTCCTAATTAACTCTGTGGAGGTTTATATGCTTGTTATCATAAAAAAGTTAAAAATATTTCTTTTATTAATTATTACTTCGGGGATTTGCCAGGCACAGTTCTTAGATCCTTTTGATAGTAAAAAAATAGAAGGATGGTTCTTTTTTACAGGTGATGGTGCTGCTGTAATGGATTTTATTCCAATGGATGGCTATGCACGTATTCTTGTAGATGCAACAAAGGATAAGGATAATGTATACTGGACGTTAATTAAACGGGATGTAACTGCTTCTCTGGATTTAAACAAATTAAAAAATCCCGCCTTTCAATTGCGCGTTGAGGCAAGAGTGCGTGTACATAATGCACCGCGCAGGGTTAACATGATGGTAAATACTCAAAGAACCACTGACTACCACATTGATTTGATGGAGTTTGATATTCCGGATACAACCAATTGGCATACAATCAGCATGACTACTAAAAAATTTGATGCTGTTCCGGGGGATACGGTTTATGTGCAGTTATGTGTAACCGATTATGGATTAGGTAAGTATTATGTCGATCTTGATTATTATAAAGCTGATATTGTAGATGTTAATACTGCCGGACCGGATAAAGGAGAGCTTGTGCCTTATCATCCACCTATTCCGGATATAAGCACTTTTTCAAATCATCTTAATGTTGATCATGACTGTGTTATTAATTCTGATTTCCCCGATGTAAACTTTAATGATTGGCATGTTAAAGAGAAAGAAGGTGATGCACGGATATTAACGGTTAATGCGACCCAATGGGCTATTTTAAGATGGGATTTTGATAAATATAAGAATTTAAAAACTGACGGTCCCGGTTTATTGGAATTAACGACTCAGTCTGTACCCAAAGGTGGAAACTATATCGGGGCTTTTGGTGAAGATTTCGGAATTGAGTTTGGCAAAGTAAGGGTAATAGAAATCTTTGGAGGAGATCCTGAATGGGATCAAAATAAAGTAACGTACAATAATTTTATGCAGGGTAATATTTATCCTGATGTTTTTAACACCCAGATGATATATGATATAGATTTATCTGATCAACCGGGAAGTAAAAATTATATTACAATTTCAAAACCGGTTTTACAGCGACTTCTTGATGGGAAAACAAAAGGTTTACTTATTCGTCCGTTAGGTTCTTTAGATGCTTCTTTTTATGCTTCGGAAAATCAAATGGGCGATGATGGACCTAGACTACATTTTGACGTTAAGCAATAAAGTAAATGATTACTTACAGTTTTTTAAGAATTTTGTCGGATAAAAAAAAGGCAGTCATAAAAAGACTGCCTTTCTCTCTGAATACCAAACTCTTATTTAGGTTCCCTCCTAAATAAATGAATGTTTAATATTTTATTTCGAGTATTTTCTACTCCCCGCTTATCTCTATAAAGCTTATTGAGTTTATGCAGCTGGTATAATTTTACAATTTGGTTTGATTCTTTGATGTATTCCCCGGTACTCCTTATCTCTAACCTACATAGCTCTGAACTTGGTACATCATAATCAAATATTGTTTTTTCCAGACCCACAAATTCTCCAAATCATTAATATAAATCTATTCTTCACCGAACCATATTTCTCATAAAGAAGAGGACATTAATAATGCCAAATCAAATATTTACTAAATATTTAGCTAGTTTTTTTATTTAAGTAATTTTAACATAAGATTAGTAATTTTTTCTAATAATTATTAGTTATTATGCTGCAACTTCTTTACTGGGAAAATCACTTTTTTTAATCTCTTGTGCGTCAATTTTATCCTTTGAATTATAAACACAATAAAATAGAATATATTTAAGAAAATTAAAGGAGGATTATATAAAAGCGTGAAAGATTTTGAGAGGAACATAGAGGGAGTGCCTTGGCTTAAAATATAGTTTCCTATATCAGGATGATGGTAGGAGGGAACCCAAAACCATTCATCTCAATTTCAAGCACAGCCTCTAAAAAGGCTGCTCACTCCCATAAAAATTGCGTATTAAATACTTCTTTTAATAACACTCCACAATTCGAAAGCGAGTCCGTTACCTCCCTTTTAGAAGTATGTTAATGAATTAAAGATATATATAAAAAAACTATAATACATCAGTATAATTACCGATATTATAAGTAATCATACTGAAGAACATTAGAACACTAAATAGTGTATTTGGGGATTAATCCCAAAAACTTTTTCTAATAATGAAATAAAAATAAACCGGGCAAATGTAGATTTTGAGGTTATAGAAGATCTTTCAGAAAATTATCCTGTAGATTATTTAAATACTGTAAAGAAATAAGTAACCTTTCTCAAATTTTGTAGTCTAATATATTATACAGCAGGAGGTATAAAATGGTAAAAAATATAACAATCTTATCTTTTATTTTCATTTTATTATTTACATATTTAAATTTATTTGGAGAAGATCTAAAAGTCATTGAAGAAAAAACATTCCCGATATCTCCCGGTAAAGATTTAAAGGTTGAAGCATCAAGCGGTGGTGTATCAGTTACTTCATGGGATAAAAATGAAGTTTATATTAAAATCCTTGGAAACGAAAAAGCAGAAGACAAAATGAAATTCAAATTTTATAATGATGAAAATGAAGTTGAAGTAATTGCAAAAAGGAAACATTGGTTATTCGACTGGTTTTCTAGTGGGATTAAGCTGCACTATGAAATTAAAGTTCCTTCAAGTTTTAATGTAAAAGTAGAAACCAGCGGGGGGAGTGTGTATACAACAAATATTTCGGGAAATATAAATATTTCAACATCCGGCGGGAGTATAAAATTTGAAAACGTTAATGGCATGTTAGACATGTCTACTTCAGGCGGAAGTATTTCCGGAATTAATTTTCGGGGAAATTTGGATGCTTCAACTTCAGGAGGAAGTTTAAATTTAACCGGAAGTGATTCTAAAATCAAAGCTTCAACTTCAGGCGGAAGTATCTTTCTAGACTATGAAGGAATGAATAAAGGAATATATTTAAGCACATCAGGCGGAGGTATTCAAATAAAGCTTCCTGAAGATTTCAATGCATCAGCGAAAATGTATACTTCCGGAGGAGGAATTAGTTGTGAACTGACAGCCAATAACGTCAAAAAAATCTCATCTACAAAATTTGAAGCTGATTTAAATAAAGGCGGCAATCCGCTTATTGCAGAAACTTCCGGCGGGAGTATTACTGTTTTGAAGAAATAATTGGATCTATTTAAATACTATCTTATCAGGCAAAAATTGGTGAGCTTACATACAACCCAAATTTGTAAGTTAAAAATCTTTTTTCATTTATTCATAAGAGAGCTTTAAAAAAAACAACCCACTGTTGGGGAAACAGTGGGTGCGACCCGTTACCATCAAAGGGCAGGGGAGAACCCTTTGAAAGGGTCAAATTTTATTTTTGCTAGCGACAAAAATTTAATAACTAGAAAATTAGAAGTCAATAAGCTTTTGTTTTTAATTGTGTTACCTTGTGCTTATTATCACTTAATTTCAAAATAATTTATCAAACAGTTAATTAATGAAAAGGTCTTTAGAAAATTTCTAAAGACCTTCAACTAAAAATATTCTAATAAATTAAAAAGTGTATCTAACACCTAACTGCATTCTCCATCTTGAAAATATATTGTCAGCGGCAAATGGAGTGTTATTGGCGGGAGCAGAAAAAGTATACACATTTCTACCTGTTGCAGCATCAGTTCCAGCTTTTCTTGCCATTATATAAGTGCTGAATACACTGCTGTCCCATCCCCAATCGCTATTAAATAAGTTAAGTAAATTAAGCACATCATAATTTATGGTAAATCTATGTCCGGGTATAACCGGAATATCTTGAGAGATATGCAGATCAACATAGTTAACCCACGGGTTTCTAGATGCATTTCGTTCTGCAATTTGACCACGGTGAGAGCTTAAATAATCATTGTTGTTTATAAATCCATTTAAAGCATCATACATACTTTGGTTACGCGTAAAAACACCGTTTGAAACACTACCCAATTCAATATCATTATCATCTTTGGGTATATAGAATAAATCATTTTGATCGAAACCGTCATTATTTATATCGCTTCCATATATAAACGAGAAAGGAGCCCCGGACTGCCCGTTATAAAATAATGATATTGTGGTAGGTGCATCTTTTATAAATTCATCTGTATAGGTAAGTGACACAAAAATACGGCCACGAATTTCATACTGAGATGTTGAAAGTACTGGGTTGTTTGGGTCGCCGGCAATAGGGTTATATCTCATTTGTGAACGAGCTTGTGAAGAATTCACACTGTTTAAATCCTCAGCTCTTCCATACGTATAACCGGTATTAACGGAAAGACCTCTAGCAACATTTCGTTGTAGCTGGAAAGTGAGATTATATGAATATCCTTCATTAGTATTTTTTAAGTACATAACATCAAAGAAATTACTGTTTTTGCTGTCAGTTCCACCATATAACGGCCTGGTATCGTTAGGTCCATTTGCAGTTAAGGTCGAAGGATTATCATG
>Ga0315554_1000536_pt1 | contig 22709 bp, 16 predicted proteins | sample SalMarSW160370MG_FD_202114 | JGI IMG/M metagenome (GOLD analysis project Ga0315554, IMG submission 202114) | Salt marsh sediment microbial communities from the Plum Island Ecosystem LTER, Massachusetts, United States - Salt Marsh Sediment SW1603-70 ... | reverse complement strand
TCCTAATGTTTTCTTATCAATTAAGTACACAAAGTGGGGTAAAAAAGGTCACCTACCACCAATGTTACAATCACAGACTTTTGCAACTTGTTGACTCCTGCGAGGTATTTCTTAATATGGATTAATATTTTCCTGAGTAATAATGGACGGTAACTTGGTTTCAATTTCTAAACTCTTTCCAGGGGATTGTTCCTTTTCTCAACTATCTAAGGGGTCTATTTGAAAGAACTTGCCATCAAGCATATTCCGGCTACTGATGAGTATCCTTCAAGGTACTGGTAAACTAACGGCCTGAGATAAGCGCACAGGCAAAAGAACGGCAAAACGAGTTCAACTTCACCATCTACGAAGAGCAGCGTGGCCTTATCCAATTGTTTCTTGAAGATTACCTGATTTACTCCTGGGAGAGTTCCGCACCCTCGCCCAGCAAGTTGAGCAGTTGATGGCGTGGCTAGGAGGGCAGTTATTCGAAGCAGTCTTCAGCAGCTGGTAAATAAGCCGTCTATATGCTCCCGTTGCTAGCGAGCTTTCCAAGTAATCATCGGAGGTTAAAGATACCCATTGCCTCCCACAAGATTCTTTCAAGATCTAAAAAATGATGAATTTACTGAAGAAGATTATGTCATTGATGAGTATGAAAGTATTTTGCATGCATGTATTTCGATAAATATCCCCCACAGACCTCTTTTAATCACACTTATTGGAGGATTTTTGGTTAATAGTTATAAAAGAAGATATAGTTATGAACCTTCCTGGAGGACCTTTTAGGGCTCTACGCCAGGTCCATCCCCGGGTTACGCGCCGATGCATTCCCTCATGGCCAGCGAACAGGGTCGTTTTTGGTCGGTTCCAGTCGAAAAGTTAACAGTTCTTCTTTTAGTATTTTTTGAGTATATCTTGTCCTCGCATGCTTGAGAAATCTTTTACCTCAATACATCCACAGCGACTCGTTCTATGGCAAGTCCCTTTTTGTAGCGCTCCATGAAAATCGAAAAGCTAGCAACATCCGATTCATCGGGCGCTATCGTTTTACCATTTATCCCGGGAAAGACCTTATTGGAGAGAAAAGCTTCTAGGGGTTCATTCATCGTTTTGTGGACCATATAGGCAGCAAGCAATGCAATCCCCCATGCTCCACCCTCGCTGGCAGTTTCCATCACAGAAACAGGGACGTTCATTGCCGCCGCCATGATCTTTTGACCCACATCCTTAGTTGTAAAAAAGCCACCGTGACCGAGGATCTTATCGATTTTCACCTGTTCGTGTTCAAAGAGGATATCCAGTCCGATTTTCAGTGCACCAAGCGCCGAGAGCAGATGCACACGCATGAAGTTTGAAAGTGTAAAACGGCTTTCGGGTGTACGGACGAACAGTGGACGACCCTCTTCTAGATGTGTGATATGCTCGCCTGAAAGATAATTGTAGGCAAGGAGCCCGCCGCAATCCGCATCGCCTGTGAGCCCCTTTTGATAGAGCACTTCAAAAAGCTTGGGTTGACTGATCTCCATACCTAACTCATGGGTGAATTCTTGGAACAGGTCGACCCATGCATTGATATCGGACGTACAGTTGTTGCTATGAACCATTGCTACAGGCTTGCCGGTGGGCGTTGTCACCAGGTCGATCTCGGGGTAGACTTTTTTCAAAGGCTTTTCTACAACGATCATGGCAAAGACGGATGTCCCTGCGGAAACATTGCCGGTTCGCTCTGCAATACTGTTGGTCGCGACCATACCTGTGCCTGCGTCGCCCTCTGGTGGACAGATTGGGATACCTGCTTTTAATTTTCCCGTGGGATCTAGCAGTCTGGCACCCTGTTCGGTTAGAAGACCCGCAGCTTCTCCCGCGACAAGGACCTTGGGTAGTATTTCCTGGAGTTTCCACGGTATGTTTTCCGCTTTGAGCAGTTTGTTGAAATGCTCGATCATGGACACATCGTAATAGTTGGTCCTGTTATCGATGGGGAACATGCCCGAGGCTTCACCAACACCCAACAGCTTTTGCCCTGTCAGCTTCCAGTGTACATAACCTGCCAGAGTGGTTTGAAAGTGAATGTTCTTGACATGAGGTTCCTTGTTCAATATTGCCTGGTAGAGATGGGCAATGCTCCAGCGTTGGGGAATGTTGAACTTGAACAAACCAATGAGTTTCTCTGCTGCCTGTCCAGTGATCGTATTTCGCCAAGTCCGAAATGGGACAAGCAGGTTTCCGTTCTTGTCAAACACTAGGTATCCGTGCATCATGGCGCTGAAGCCGATGGCATCAATGGTCTTGAGCTGGGTGTTGTACTTCTTAAATACCTCGCTGTTGAGTTTGCGATAGCTCTCCTGCAAGCCTGTCCAAACATCTTCAAGGCTGTAAGTCCAGATCCCATTTTCGTATCGATTTTCCCATTCATGGCTTCCCGATGCTATTGGCATATGGTCCTCGCCGATTAGCACCGCCTTGATGCGAGTTGATCCAAATTCGATACCGAGAACGGTTTTCCCGCTTTCGATTGTTTTTCGCTTATCTTTCTCGTTCATAACCATGCCATTCAATAATTGATTAACATTATTATTCTTCGATAAGTACCCATTACTGGAGTTATATTAGCATCATTACCGATTATCAGCCCGTTCACTTAAATTTACATCACCACATAGATGTACTTGGATGCCCATCTCATTTAACATAGCAGCCTTGGCTGCTAAGGCCTTATCAGCTTGATCAGCATTTGGCGCGTATGCTATATTGATATGATTTGCTTTATGGCGAGCCATCATCTGGTCTCGGCTTATACCGTGTAGGATTGTATTAACAATTGGCCACTGGTATGTAGTCATTCGCCAGCGCCTTTCGGTTTCATCCTCAGGTAGTAGAACCACTGTGCCTCTTCCTAAATCAACATGCAAAGTGTTATCCATGATAAAAATACGGCTCCAAACGATTTCGCCAGGTTTACCAATGCCTTTAAGGGTTCCTCCACCGAGAGGAAAATACATAGCTGGCTGTCGCTCACTAATAGCTCCAGCATAGCCATTAATAAAATGTGATGCTGGGGCTGCGCCGGATATTTGGAGCAACCATATAAAGGCATCCAATCCGTCTCCCACGAATTGCTCACCATAACGCAAATCATGTAAAGTAGTCGAAGGATCAATTCCAATTGCAGTCCATACCCAATTAGTAACTAGGGCATCAACAGCTGCACCCTCGTCGACTTCATTGAAGTGGGGAACTGGCTTTCCAATAAAGAGTTCTTTTCCGTTATGAGCATGATAAACTGGCGGGCGATCAGAATTGTTCAACAAAGCTTCCGCCAAATCAGAGGCAGGTGTCATATCCTTTAAACCCTGCTGATACTGAATACCTATTGCATCGCAGCCATAATCATCTGCTATACGTACCGCAGCAATATACATCTTTAATTGCTCATGGATTTGACGGTCGGTTAATTCCGTGGATTCGTCTATCCCAGTATGGAAGGTTACTCCACGAAGATCCAACCATTGACGTGCTAGATTCGCATCTGCATCGGAAACGTTACGCATTTCAGCAACCAATGCCGATTGACTTAATCGTTCTTTATATATACCCATCGGATTCAGCAGATGGTCTTCAATAATGGCGTTGTACATACCCATGCAGCCTTCATCAAAAACTCCTAGTATTGCTTTCCTAAATCGTAGTTTATTAGCTAAAGCCGAACCTAGAGATTTTTCAGCAGTTGGTAGTGTGTTTGGATTCAAATTACGGACATGACTCAGATCATGGTTAATATTCCAAGTTGTTAACCATTCCATTAGACCATTAATAAAGAAATTATCCGAAAAGTCTTTACTCCATAAGCTACTGTAATTGACTCCCATTTTAGCCAGGCAAGCATTTAGGTTTAATAATCCGACTAAGCCTGGCCACTGTCCACTCCAGTTGCCAACTGTAAGAATGGGACCGCGATGGTTACGCAGACCAGCCAGAACATGGTGACTATACTGCCATACAGCCTCTGCCACAAGGATAGGCGCATCTGGATGGATTTTGTGGAACACGTTCATTCCCATACGTTGACTTGAAATGAAACCATGCTTTTCATCAGGATCATAGGCATTGCCGCGTATGACTTTCCATCCTAACCGGGTAAAAGTATCCGAGAGTTGAGCTTCCATGTGTGCCTGAGCTGGCCAGCATTCCTGATTCGCAGATAAACGCAAATCTCCGCTTGCAATCAAAATGAGTTCATGTTCCTTGACGGGATCAGGAACCCTGATTACTGGTAATTGATAAGTGGTCATTCGAATTCTCCTTGCTCTTATTAATTTTGACTGTGATTCATGTGAGAAATCGGACTCGTTAATTCAGCCTTATGGCCTTAATGAAAACTTTTGGTAGATTATAACTATGATTAGAATGACAGCTCAGTGAATCAAGTTTAGTAAAATAACATCAGCTCAAATCCACCTTGACAATATGAAACAATATTTGGTATTATAAAACAAAGTTCGATATTACAGAATCGCATTTATTATTAAAGGATTAAAACGTTCTGTGATTAAGTCTGTGCAAAAAGCATTCAGGATATTGAAATTATTCAATTCTTACGACGTTCGTCTAAGCCTAAATGAAATTAGTAAAAAGTTAGGCATTCCAAAAAGCACAACATATAACCTTCTCGATACACTGAGGCATGAAGATTTTATAGAAAAAGTTGATGGTGACATGTACTCGCTAGGTACCGGTATTCTGAGTTTGTCACAAAACGCGCGTGTAAACATTGAGATTCGCGATCCCGCTGCCCCCGTCTTGCGAAAATTGGCCGATAAGGCAAGAGAATCGGTCTACTTAACAATTAAAAATGGTGATTTTGCCTTATATATATACGCCATAGAATCGTCAAAACGATTGTTGGCTCGCTCTGCTGTTGGTGATCGGGTTCCGCTTCATTGCACGGCAGTTGGTAAAGCTATATTGGCATTTTTACCAGATGAGGAAATCCAAGCCATTATATCTAGAGTAGGATTACCTACATATACAGAGAACACAATAGGTGACCCCGACCTACTTATGAAGGAAATAACGAAGATTAGAAAATCTGGCTATAGTATTGACAACTCGGAACATGAATTGAACATATATTGTATAGGGGCTCCTATACTTGATAGGAAGGGTCTAGTAATAGGGTCTTGCAGTGTTTCAAGTGCAGATTATTTGATAATTGCAGAGAAGCGAGAGCATTTAAGCGCTTTAGTTATTAATTCAGCACAAGAAATTTCTCGCTTATTTGGTTACGTTCAGACTAAACCATCCACATTCTTTGAGAAACATACGTAAGTCTAGCCTTTTTCACTTTCAAGCCGCTTTGTATTTGTGTAAACAAATTTACTTATTGACATTTAGGTCTCTCAAATACCAAGGAGCTAAATGGATTTCACGGTTAGAGGCATTATTGTTCCGATCATTACTCCATTTGATGAAAATGATCGACTTGATGTGTCTGCAATTAATTTATTGGTTGAGTTTCTGATCTCTCGTGGTGTCCATGGATTGTTCCCCGGAGGAACTACAGGGGAAGGACCTCTATTGAGTCTGGTAGAACGTTGTCAATTGGCAGAAAGTGTTGTCGACGCTGTCGGTACGAGAATACCAGTCATCGTGCATACGGGGGCCATGACAACTAAGGATACATTGACATTAACGCAGCATGCAAAGAAAATTGGAGCCCAAGCCGCTGCGATTATTCCTCCCTATTTTTATCACTACTCAGACAGAGCATTATTCAAACATTTTGATTTTGTCGCCTCATGTGTTCCAGATTTCCCCCTGTATTTATATAATAATCCAAGTGTGTCAGGAAACAACTTGTCTATTGAGTTAATTAATGAATTAAGAAATAAATGTCCAAATATTATTGGTATGAAAGATAGTAGCGGAAATCTAGATACATTACTTTCAATTTCGATGGATCAAAGTAGTTTTAACACCATTTCTGGAAGCGACGAGAATATTTTGTCAAGCATAGCGCTGGGTTTGGATGCTTGTGTATCAGGAAATGCTAATGTAATACCAGAATTAATAGTAGCTCTATACAATGCGGCAGATGGGGGCGATCTGGAATTAGCCCGTGAACTACAGCAGCAGCTTAACGAAGTACGCTGGCTTCTTGGTGATGGTAAAGATTTATCTATATTTAAAGGGATATTGAAATACCGAGGATTGTCAGTTGGTAGTGTTCGTCGACCACTTCTTCAAACACCCGAAAATGTTATCGAAAAACATTGGCAAGATTTAAGAAGATTATTAATCGATAAATCTCAGATCGAATTATGATAAAAGGAGGATAGACTATAAGCGCTATATAAAAATTGAGAAGTAAAATGATTTTGAAAAACTTTTACCTCGTTATATACACAATTGTGGAGGTTGTCATGAATCGAATACTTCGCCTACTTACCTTCGTGCTAATTATGTTACTGCTGTTTAGTGCATGTCAACAGGCTACACCAACTGAAACAGAACAAGAAGTCCCACTTTCTAGCGAGCCTACAGCGACCTCAGAGCCTATGCCTATCGAGCCTACAGCGACCTCAGAGCCTATGCCTATCGAGCCTACAGCAACCCCCGAGTCGAAACCTGTAGAAATTAAAGTAATTGCCCACAGTGTACACGAGTCAGCTGTTACGGGCGGCGCTGGCGCGGAAATAGACGTCAGCCAGCAACTGCTGAAAGACACTGGAATTTCTATAGTATGGGATACTCAACCCTGGCCAGATATACTGGAAAGAACTGTACGCGAGTTGGCATTATCTCAGAGTGATGTCAGTTTTGTATTCCTGCTTAGTCAGCAATACTCACCTCTAGTTAGAAATCAGTTGATGCCTCTAAATGAGTTCCAAGAATCTGAACCAATTGAGAATTTTGAAGGGATTGCCCCTGGTTTGTTAGATTACGTTACGGATTCAAATGGTAATATTTATGGTATCCCAATGCGTGCCTACGGCAATGTACTTTTTTATAATAAGGAAATTCTCGCAAAGCATGGGATTACTGAGCCACCAACAACCTGGGAAGAATACATTCAATATGCTAAGGAGGTCACTGGGCCTCGTGAAGATGGAGCAAATATATATGGTTTAAGATTCGAACCAAGTTATCCAATCCTAGCCGCACGTGCCTATGGTGGAGATGTACTATCACCTGATTATGAAATACTTTTCACCGAAGAACCTTTTGTCCGAGCATTGAATGAAGCAATAGAACTCTACAATGAGGGAGTATTTCCGCCAGACTTCATGAATTTGGTGGCAGATGATTGGTTAACACTGGAACAAAACGGTCAGGTTACTTTTGATGTCCGGGGGCCAACTTACTATAGTAACCTGAATGACCCCGAAGTTTCTATGGTTGCAGGGATGATTGGGGTGACTGATGTACCAGCTTCAAGTGAAATAGATCGCAAAATTGTCCCAACAAACTCTTCTTTCTGGTCAATGTCAATCCCAAAAAATTCTGCTAACCCTGAAGCTGCGTGGAAAGTGATAAGATACTTATCATCATTAGAAGGTGCAACAATGATGGCTTTGAATGGAAATGCACCAACTAGATTAGAGGTATATGATAATCCAGAATTCGTCGCACAAAATCCAGAATGGGCAGAGGCATCGCGTCGTGCGCTAGAAATCGCCAAGCCGAATTGGCCAGCATTTGATGAACAAGCACGTGCTGAAGATATTCTCACGGAGCAATTTGTTCTAGCTATCACTGGACAGAAAACCCCTGAAGAGGCATTGAACGATGCAGCTACGTTGATCAAGCCGCTACTCCCCTAAGATTAGTGAACAAAGCCATTATATAGAGGCAGAGATTTTCGTGATTTTCTGCCTCTATAACCTTTATTTTCCTATTTTATTAGTGGTGTTTGCTCTAAGTAACTCATCGTATGAAGTCGAAAAATAGGCTATTTGTAATAAAGTTAATACATGCTAAAGAAATCGACTTTCAACTAGCTAAAACTAAACTTCTACAAGTTACAAAATCGATCCGCATGGACAAACGCCCAGAGGTGCGCTGACGGGCACCTGCGATCCAACTCGCTGGCATTGGGAAAGAAATCTGCTGAAGTTGTTGAGGGTCTAGTCATTCATTCGACGACGATCTATAGCTGGTTCCACAGCTTTCGGCAGGATCGACAAGAAGGTTTAGCCAACCAGCCAATAGGGAGATCGAAACCCAAAGCGGATGAAGCCTACTGCCAGGTGCTAGAAGAAGTCATCGAGCACGATCCTGGCGACTATGGATACCCCTTTACCGTCTGGGTGGCAGAGTTTCTACGGGACTATCTTGAACGGGAAACCGGGGTGCGCATGATCGTGAGCCGCTTGCGAGTGGTGATCCGCTAGCAAGGTTACGTCTATCGCCGTTCTATAAACGACATGATGGATCTTTAAGATCCCGATGCTAAGGAGTGAGTGGGAGAATTATTGGAATCGCTAATAAAGGGGTGCTCGCAGCCGATTAAGTCAGGCTTCTCTTTATTGAAGACACGATTCTGAGCTTGCGCCTGCCGCTGTGGGCCCGTTTGATGAAACGGGACTGTAGAAATTCACCCCTACACCAAGTCCAGGTATGCAGCAGCAAATGTAACTATTCGGAGATTATCGCTAGAAAGAAGATACCCTGGTTTGGAAAGCCACTCACCGTAAAAACAGCCAGGCGTTCATAGAGTTTCTGAAGCACTTGTTTAACGAGAGCTCCCTAACCAAGCACTTCATCTTAGTGCTGGACGTCAATGCTTCGATCTGCAAATCCACTGCCTCCTTGGCTGCATTCAATTTTTTTAAGCACCGGGTGACTTGGATCTGCCCGCCAGTTTATAGTTCAGTGTTGAATCTTACTTAATGCTTTTGGCGCTATTTCAAGGAACAAACCTGCATCAGCAAGCTCTATCCGATATGGTTGAGCTTGTCTGGGCGGTTATTGATCAACTGGACCAACAGAATGACAATCAGCGATCCGATCGATTCTCATTGTTTAAGTAAAAGCAATGATTTACTTAATTTCAAACCCAACAGCATCTAAAAAGGAAGGTAAAACACGTCAGGAGGTCTTGAAGAAGTCGAACCTGGGTGGTGTCATCCCCCAAAGTGTATACCGGTCATGATTGCTTCCGCATTTATATAAAATTGACTATGTTCAGTGACGCATGGTTTGTGACAAAAATATACTATGTTGATATATAAACAAAAAACTATAGGTATTCTACTAGTTATACCGATAATAGCACTACTTCTTTTAGTAATTGGCATTCCTGAGGTTTTGGCTATAGGAATGAGTATGACAGATTTCAAACCAGGTGCTCCGATAAACTTTGTGGGGCTGTCAAACTTTAAGAGGATTCTATCTGACCCCAACTTTATTAATTCATTCTGGACCACTCTTAAGTTTGTCGTTTTTGGTGTAGCTACTCAGATGATATTAGGGACTTTAGTTGCGTTATTACTCTCGCGGCAATTCTTGGGACAGAAACTTTGGCTTTCTTTGATCTTGGCTCCAATGGCAATGAGTCCAGCACTCCTAGGGACTACATGGAAATATTTACTCAACACAGAATTCGGCCCAATCAATTACGCAATGTTAAAATTGGGCATGACCCCTATTTATTGGTTTACAAATTCAACCTATGCATTTTTGGCCCTAATAATTGTTTATACCTGGAACCAAATACCTGGTGTTTTTATATTGATCTATCCATCTATAATATCAGTTCCAAAGGAATTAAAGGAAGCAGCTGAAATTGATGGAGCTAATAAATTGCAGGTATTTAGTCATGTAATTTTCCCTTTTATACGTTCAGCCTTGCTTATTGCGCTAATATTTCGTACAGTGATCGCTTTGCGTGCCTTTGGGGAAATACTTGTTTTAACGAAAGGAGGGCCTTTTCGTGCAACTGAAGTGTTGTCAATATTTCTTTATAAAGAGGGCTTTGTATATTTTAATTGGGGTACTTCAGCCGCAGTAGGTGTTGTCATTCTTCTTGTGACGATTGTTGTTGCGTCGCCTCAAATTCGGTTACTTGCCCGCCAAATGATACTGGATTGAATTAATTCATGAATATATTAAATAAGAAAAAAATCTTTCAAAGTCTCTTTTATTATTTTTTACTAATTTGTGTAGTAATTTGGTCCATAATTCCAATATATTTCGTTGTCTCGTCATCATTTAAAATTCCACGTGATATATTTGGTTATCCGCCGAGTATTATACCAGTCGAAACTACATTATCAAACTATGTTAACCTTTTTATTGATAGTCCAGAATTTATGCCAGCAATACGAAATAGTGGAATTGTAGCGCTTTCGTCCATGCTTTTGACAATTGTCATTTGTTTGCCTGCTGCATATGTATTTTCTCGTTACAAACAATCCCTATTCCGTCAAATTGCCATTTTATTAATAGCTATCCGCATGTTCCCACCATTAGTGATATCAGTTCCATTATTCCCAATCCTTAACCAGCTCAAACTTTCTGATAATCAAATAATTTTGATTATTCTTTATACAACGTTTGAAGTTTCAATTATTACATTAATTTTAAAAAGTTTTATAGATAGCATACCGTTCGAAGTTGAAGAAGCTGCTTATATTGATGGTGCAAGAATGGATCAAGTTTTTTTTTATATGATTCTTCCGCTTTCAAAACCTGTACTTGTCGGAATTTCTATTCTAGTGGGAACTTACGCTTGGAATGAGTTCCAATTTGCATTTTTATTTACTTCTGTAAATGCAAAAACAACGCCTGTCTTGATAGGAGAAATGGTTGGGGCATTAACGGGCATTCAATGGGGGATTCTTTTCGCAGCCAGTGTAGTTCAGTTTATACCAGCATTACTGTTCTTATGGATAATCCAGAATCAATTGATACATGGTATGGCTGTAGGCGCTATAAAGGGCTGAAGACGATTGGAGATCAAATGAATAATCAACATGAGGGATATCATTACAAAAGAGAAATTCAACGAATGTCTCCGGGTGAAGTAATAGTCGTGGGTGGAGGGATATCTGGTGTATTTGCTGCCCTTGCTTCATCGAAGATTGGTGTAGACACAACTCTCATTGAGCAACATGGTTTTGTGGGAGGTCAAGCGACAGCTGGAGGTGTACACACATTTTGTGGTGAAACACGTTTTGTAAACAATGACTGGGATGATATGGTGAAGATACTCCAAAGGTTTTCAGCTATTTCCGAATATCGTCCCAATTATGATGGGCGTAAATTTGATACAGAGATATTGAAATATGTGCTACAACTGAAGCTTCAAAAAGCAGGTGTAAGGTTGCTATTACACACAAAACTTGTTGATATCGAAAGAATAGAGAACAACATCTCATCCATTATTTTATTTAATAAGAGCGGTTTACAGCAACTCCAATGCAAACAGGTAATTGACGCGTCTGGAGATGCCGATGTTATTGCGATGGGTAATTGGCCTTACGAAAAGGGAGGACCGGTATTCTTCCCAGGAGATAAACCTCATATATTGAGCGAAATCGGAGACTTACAATTGCCGATGAGTTTATATTTTACTCTCGTCAAAGCAGAACATGAAGTGATCCCCGTATTACCAGAAGGTTTGCAGACATACGGAAGTGATGAAGATCTACCAATGTTATCAGTATATAAATATGATAATCTCGTTATAGTGAAAATGAAGGTCATTGGCTATGATGCGACTGTTGGCGATTCGCTTTCCAGTGCAGAATTGAAAGCGCGTGAACAGATGATGGCTGTCATTTATCATCTTCAGACAAAAGGATACAAAGGGCATTCTTACCACAATTTCAAACTTGCTTGGGTTGCTCCCCACATAGGTGTTCGTGAAGGTCGACGGATTATTGCCCAGCATCGTCTCTCCACCGATGATATCCTGAGGGGACGACATTTTGAGGATGCTGTTGCGGTGGGTAGTTATCACGTTGATTATCATTGGCCAACTGTTGTTCAAAGAGCGGGAACTGGATTGACAACCCAAATTCCCCCGTATCAAATTCCATTACGTGCAATGCGGCCGATCGGGGTGGAAAACCTATTGGTACCAGGTCGTAGTATGTCTGGAGAGCAAATGGCGATGAGTTCCTTTCGGGTGATGGGAACTTGTGCGCAAACTGGGTTTGCGGCAGGTACTGCGGCGGCACTAGCCATAACTCGTCAACAAAAGTTGGATGATATGCCTATCCGCGTAATCAAGGAACAGTTACGGTCCAGTGGTGTAAGATTAGACCTTTCCCCCTATACCAATTACTTACGTGGCAGACGATCTATTCAGGAACACGTATTCAAACCAACCGATTTATTCAACGAGTGCCATGCCTCAACGGTAGCCTTGTTACCGAATGGTGATATTGTTTGTGCGTGGTTTGGTGGTACCACTGAAGGAGCAGACGATGTGTGTATTTGGCTTGCTATACGTCACGAAGAAGCGTGGAGTAAGCCAATAAAAGTTGTCGAAGCAAATGGTACTCCTACATGGAATCCGGTTCTATTTGTTCCCGACACCTCCAGATTGTTTTGTGAAAATAGTAGGAACAAGGAAAACGATAATCAACCAAGGATGCTACTCTATTATCGAGTTGGAAAAAAGATTACAGAATGGTCTCCATATTTTATTGAAAGCCTTGATGGAGGTCATAATTGGAGTAGTCCTGTGAAACTTCCTACTGGATTAATGGGTCCAACGAAGAACAAGCCAATAGTATTGGAAGATGGAACTTGGTTAGCTGGTGCTTCGGTAGAGACCGATACAGAGTGGTATTGTCAGATCGAAAGTAGTGAGGACGAAGGTAGACAATGGAAAATAAATCAAGTGATTAAGCTGGATAGTAATCCAATGGGAATAATTCAGCCCACATTGTGGGAGAGTAAACCTGGACATATACATGCCTTAATGAGAAGCCGTGGGACGGGCAAGATCTGTCGTAGTGATTCCGAAGATGGCGGATCAACATGGAGTCCTGCATATAAAACTGATCTACCTAATAATAATTCAGGGATTGATCTAGCCAAGTTAGTGCCATCACCTGGTGATCCCGGATATGGTAGCAAAACAGAGGATTCACCCATCGTACTTGCTTTTAATCCCGTGACAGAGGGGAGGACCCCCCTTGTCCTTGCTACATCCTACGATAATGGCAAGACATGGCCAAATCGCCTAACATTACAGAACTCGCCAGGTGAATACTCCTATCCATCAATTATACCAACAGCAGATGGTGTAGCAATTACATATACAGATAACCGGAAGTGCATCTATTTCGAACGATATTCCCTAGAGCACCTTCAAGGAAAGCGAAACATTGACATTGTGCCAGGTCTTGGTGACCATCAGGAGCATCCTGGGTGGATTGAACTTCTCACACAAAAGGTTGATCCCTAAAGCGAATAATTAATATAAGGTACCTTTGCTAATAATTGAGAATTCGGCACAGGAAAATTTTTATTGTTTGTTCATGGGATCTGATGGATGCTTATCTATTTCTCTTTAATATCGGGAAATCGTTTGGTAGGATTGTATATCTTTCAACGGAAATTCATGCTAAATAATACCTATATGTTTAGATATTGAAAATACTTTGTAACCTTATGAGTTGCTAATGTTGTTTTTTGTTACCAACAGGAGATATATTCGATGGACCGTCTAATTTTACAACAGGACTTCAATTGGCATGATGATCTGGGTAGTGGAAGGTATCACTTTGGTGACAATGAATACTTAATTATGGACGGGTCGGAAGGTCGTATAAAATGCAGTCGGTTAATAACCCCTCCTTTAGTAGTATCCGGTGATTCTATTGAACTACACATAAGATTTGTTTTAGGGCGCTCCTACGGAATAATATTGTATAACAGCAGCGACCAAATAGTCGTTCAATGTGTTATTGATGATAATGGTTGGGTCAGTTTTCGTGCCGGTGATAGGATTTTCGAAACCGGGTTTTTCCTCACATATTCTTACGGGATTCCCTCAGTTGATAATGAATTCCGAACTCAAAAATGTCCTCTAGATTCGGATGAACACCTCATTAGGTTTGACCAATTTAATTTAGAAAATGACGCGTTCCAATTCACACTCGATGATAAATTAATAACGATAGAAGAGATGTTTGAAAACCGCATGTCTGAGATATCAAAGATAGAACTTCAAACTTCAAAAATTGAGGCTGGGTCATTAATTCGTTTGAAATGTTACAGAAGAAAAGTAGAGGACAAATTGTTAGAAGAAGAGACATTTGATTGGAATTGGTGTCCTATTGATCCCCCACCTGATGGCTTTCCCTATGATCATGTATCTGAATTATCAGTGCGCCCAATGGGGTATCATTGGCTTGAAACTAGTACATATTATGGATGGCTAAAAGTCCGATTTCCAAAAATATTAATAGGTAAATTAGATTTTCAGCTTATGACACCTGACATCCATAGAGAGTCTGTAATTCTCCTTGAAGAAGATGATGGAACTTTCGATCAAGGACAAAGGTTGCATGCAGGGATACTAAAAGACAAATTTATCGTTACAGGCGCTTCAAAAAAATATAGCCATAAGTTCAAAAAATTCTTTCCAAAAGATGCGCATATCTTTTTTCAAGAACCAAAACCTGAACCCAAGCAGATATACCGTTTCAGAGTAGGCTGGAATAAGCAGGGATATCGCGTTTGTATCAATAATCATTTAATGAAATATCAAGACACTGAGGTAATACCATATCAATATTCACACCGTCCATTCAAAGGTATAGATACACTTACTCTCCATCCTGGCATGCATGGTGTCCGATTATCGTTAGAACAAAAATTAGCTGGCGAAATGCCGACTCCAAACCATCCAGAGCCTCATCTAGCGTATTGGGGAAAATTCAGAATATATGATTTATCGACATGAGGATAATTGGATTAATTAACATCGTCGATCTGATATTGACACACTCAACCAATTCTAGCCACCAAACACTGTGAAATATAATAGTTGATCATCACTAGAACGGTCGTATAATCGGTTTTCCCGAACCATTTTTCTTAATCCAATACTGGTGAACCCTATCTATTACGCCAGATTTTTGTGGATACAAGAAATGCGACCTTGAGAAAGAAGCACACAAGTACCCATCTTCGTCTGGATAGTTATTTGAATCTTTCAAAGTCAATCAGTGTGCTTGAGCTGGCCATTCCTATCATCCGAGTACGGAAATGGTATGACCCCATCATCACCTTGAGTGAGCGTCTCTCGATATCACACCTCACGCCAACACATGACGACCCTCTTCCAACCAAGCTTCATCAAACCAGGCGTGCTGGATATTGCAGTAATTATGTGTATAAAAAAGATGCCAGATGCCTGTCCGATCTTGTAACAGCTTGGGGTACGCAAAACTTCCCTGGCTCGTTTCCACGTCCTGCATTCGAAACGACTGACCACCGTCATCGGAAATGCCTACCGTGAGCGGGGTTCGCATCCGATAGCTATCATTATAGACCACTAGCAAACAGCCAGAGGTATGACTCAGACCCAAGTCTATACCAGCGTTGGGATTGCGCAAGTTCATGGATTCGGGATTAGAGAAGCTCTCTCCCCCGTCAGTAGAAATAGCTCGCCAGATATGACCATTGAAAGCACCGCGGCGCATTAAGCAAAGGATATCACCATTGGGCAGTTCTACCACTACCGGTTCCAGGCAGCCAGGTTCAGCGTACAAGTCGCCGTGACTTTTCCATTTCGACTGATTTTCATCAGACAAAAAAAAGCGTGTGTGGAACCAGAGAGCTTCGGTCTCTGTGTGATAAGGAAGCAACCAACGCCCGCTACTGAGGCGTCGCGCCGCTCCCATCAGGACCAGCCCCCGCTCGTTGGTGAAGAGTCGGGGTGTCTCAGCCACACGCTCCTCATTCAAATGTGACGAGAACACTCTCGAACTCGAGATATCACGAGCCCAAACCTGTCCCTCAATGAAAAATGACGGTTGTGGAAACCAGGAGCCACCCCCCGAACCACCAGATAAGTGCAGTTGGGTCGAGTTCTTAATGAGGCGAAATCTTGAGAGAGGACATGCCCAAAAGAGCAGCGCGAGTTGACCATCCAGCGATGGGAGCGGAACGCCAATTTCAGGGATCCAAGTCTCTCCATCGTAGTTGAAACGGTCAATAATTCGATGCGGCGGTTGCCAGTTACCGTCCATATTACGGACAGCGCCGGCAATGCGTTGATCCTCACTTCCCTCGTAACTACCGCAGTACCAAACAACGAAGATATCACCATTTGCAAGTTCTATAGCATTGGCAGCATGTGCAAATGGCATGAGATTGGGAATAGCTTCAAAATTGAATGTTGACATGTAGGTTTCCTCCTTTCATCCATCTGTAGTTATATGTCAGCCTACCGAAACCAACCATCGCCTGATACCAAAGTAGGCAACATCTAACGAGTTGGGTTAAGTCTCCAGTATTCTGAGAATAAAAGGTGACGTTAGAGTTTCAGTTCGTCTTTAGATAGAAATGGTCCAACAGAAATCAATCATTCGCTGTTTGGACTAGGCTTTCTTCGCTACCTGACTGCGAAGGGCTGCCAACCGTACTCTAGCCTCATTGTGCGCCTGAGCTAAGTGGGCAACAGTTGGTGAGTCATCACGCAAAGCATCTATTATAATTGCCTCACATGCTACGTACTCGATGGCTAAATCTGCCAAATCAGAGGCTATCTCACGCGGAATCGTGGTTAACCCATTACAATCGGCATGTAATAGATCATCTGGGTGTATAGTCAAGCCCCCAACTGTGACTGGTTCGTGTAGGCCAAGTATTGTACTATATCCATGTGCGCAGATGTTACTGCTGGCAAAGACGGGAAATTTAAGTGCACGCACTTGTGCCAGATCTCGGCCGGCACCACTAGTTACTAGCCCACAAGCTCCGAAGGTTTGGTATGTGGCACACATAATCTCACCAAATGAGGCTGCCAGCGGCGGATCGTCAATGTCTTGAAAAACCATGATCGGTGGACCTGATAGTTCCCCAAACCTTTTTACCTGTCTTACCATTACGGCATAACCATCATCGCCGTGCGCAGCCTGGCTCCCTTGAAAAGTGGCTGTTGAGGCATAACCAACGATTGGCGACATTTCCGGGAAGCAAGCTTTTATCTGGCCATTCATATATCCTTGTGAGGGTAGGCGCAACTCGAACAGCTCAATGCAATTACATATGGTTGGAGTATCGAATGAACGCAACTTTGTGAGCAGGTCAATAGCCATGGCTCATCCTCGTATCACACTATGCAGTGCACTGATGGCTGGCCATAAGTTATAAGCTTCAATGGTATCAAACCACCAAACCCCAAGTTGCTCCGCACCTGCTGCTATCAAGGCCAAACCAATTCGTTTCAGGGCTGCGTTGGCTTCCTCGGAGGTCGACTGGCCAGTTGCCGATAGTGGGTAGGTTGGTAACTCGATAGTTGGGACCAGCACTGCCCGACCGGCAACAGTCTGCATTAAGGTTAAATATTCTTGGACCATGGCAGTCACCCGCTCCTCAGTAAAACGCTCCTTAAACGGTGGGTGATCTCCTGGGATTCGGCTATAGATGGTATCTACCAAGCCTTTTGCTAGCCAAGTTTCCCAGTCTGATCCAACTGCTAAACCATCTTCTGAGGTGGAAAACATTCCGCTGAATGCAAAGACAGATACATCGATATGTTTGTCAATCCTATTCAATGCTTCGCGTATCTCCCGCAGGTGCTTGGTCGTAAAATCTGCACGATACTGCACCCAACTAGGCTCCGAATTGGGTAGCGTCCGCGGATCCACCCCGTACATCTGCATATACCCAGTTAGCGCGGGCTCCTCGTACCCAAAAGCCCAATAACCAGCCTCATCACAGCAAGGAAGATTCACAAATGCACTGGAAGAAGCATAGCGCGGAGGTCTGCTGATCATGAATTCCAATTGAATACCATCTGCTCCATATCGGTCAACAAATTCGAGATACAGATTTTGTTCGCGTTCGCGCATTTCAGGATATGCAAGTGATACATATCCGTAGGCTCCCAACGAGCTTCGAGGGCCATGGTCCAACCAAGTCTTGCCGTCGCGTGTTCGGGACCAGTACTTTTCCAGCTTGCGACCACCGCCAATCAGACGGATATACGGCCAGACCTCGCCTGAGGCTAAATGATCAGTACGAATCCACTGTCCACCCATGGCCACATTCACGAATGGTATGACTTCAATCTCAGCCGCGTGGGCGCGCTGTATTAGATGTGCCAATGGACTATCCTCGCCATAACCGAATGGCTCAATACGCATGAGTTCGTCTCGATGCATGAGATAACTCGGAAAGTTGGGCGATGGATAATGGTAGTAAGAGTGAAGAATTCGTTGAACTCCAACAGAGGCGCATTTGTCAACAAAGTAGGCAATGTCTCGCTCATTCCAGGTATTTGAGTATTTTCCTGCCACTTCACCAACCATAGCCAAACTAACGTTATTCTTCATATAATTACCTCCAAAAAGCAAATATTCCTCAACCGCTTATGACAAGATCCACAACACATTCATAAACAATCGCCAGTATCTGGCTGAGGTTTACAAATTACTTTTATTGCCTTTCTTTCATCAAACAGCTGAACGCCTTTTTCCCCCTGCGCAAGTGATAAGACATTGGTTAAATGCAGCACTACTTTGATTTCCCTGGACGCAGCATGAGCAATCACTCGCTCCCAGGCTTGGTATTTTAGGCGATAAATACCTTTGATAGTGAGTTCAAAAGAGAGAATCTGGTCCCGGTCAACCGTGAAGGATTCTCCATGAATGTCAATCATGATAAAACAACCACGTTACTCTAATAATTTTAAGACAACCAAGCCTGAGGCAGGTGCTCAGGAGCATTCAACTACAATATCGATGCCGTGTGATCTTGTGAAATTAACAATATTCCCAGGTCAGATGTCTGTATGGTATCGACGATTAATCTGGCCTCAAGGTTTTTCACTAACTTAAGTTGAGCACCATCTGCTTTGGTTTTCAGCAAAATAACCCAACCGCCGAACATGCGAACAAATTGTGTTCAAAAAAGTCCCAATAGCCCTACCCCAAGGATCAGAATTGTTCCTCCTGGAGAAACCCGGGATTCTTCGCACACAGCTCGATAAAATCACGCAAGCGGACCGGAGATCATGCCGGCTTGAAAGATCACCAAGCAAGACAACGTGTGAACGCGCGTCCTTCTATACGCAATAGGGCAAAAACGCACCTTCGAAAGCATAGGCAATCGTTAGGCGAGAGCAGCACAGAGTTTGTAATCAACGTTAAAACAGTATTCACATCGTACGGAAGCGCTATGTGTGTTTTTTCTCGGTGACACGTTGGCAATCCACTATATGGGTCACACCGTGTCCTACCTTGGTCATATCCCTTGCGAACTGGTGTTCCTGAGCGACCAGTGACATAAAAAACGCCGATATTGCAATGCCAGATTTATAAGTCCGAGCCTGAAACTCCAACCACCTGCACTGTGATTTTCACTTGACTGGTAATCGGTTGGGATTCGGGCCCATCTTGCAATGCCAAGCATCTGTCCCCGTATTGGTATTTACCTATGGTTTGCATATAATACACCTCCTGCTGATTATTCCCCTTACTCCGCTATCATTAGTGAACGAGTAGTTTCGGACTATTCCATGGCTGTGCCTGTTCGAGCACCCGGCATGCGCGTAGCAGCAGGTCTTCCTCATTGGGGCGGGCGATGAGTTGCAATCCAACAGGCAATCCAGAAATTAGACCAGCAGGCACAGTTGCCGCCGAGTAGCCGACAAAATTGACAACCTCGGTAAACGCAACGGTTTGTGGCGGCATCCTCATCGTTTCTAAGTCTGCAACTCGCGGCGCAACAAATCCCACAGTGGGTGAGGCAATCAGATCAAATTCCTCGAACACCTCGTCTATTTGCGCAATCAGCCAAAAGCGCTCCTTCAACGCAAGGACATAATCAACCCCAGTGACTTTGCGCCCACGACTGTAGCGTTCTCTCGCATACGGTGTCAGCATTTCCCAAGAAGCTTTGTCCATGTAAAGCGCTTGTCCGTTTAAAGCATAAGCGTCTGCCGCATTGATAACTGTCATAGCATCGCTAGGATTTGTCCAGGTCAGAGAGCAGTGCTCCAGCCGCGCGCCGTAATCTTGCAGGCTCTCTGCTGCCTTGGCTGCAACATTCACAACATTGGTGTCGACTCCCGTCACATAGCCAAAGTCAGCTGTCCAGCCTACACGCACGCCTTCAATTCCGGCTTCAAGACCGGCAAGATAGTCAGGTGGTAAGTCCCGACGGCAAGTCGGATCACGCCTATCCGGCCATGCTAAAACTTGAAGTAGCAAAGCGGCATCACGGACATTGTTAGTCAGTGGGCCAGCACTACCAAACTGTAGCGTACCTCCAAAGGCACCATATCGGGGAACCCGCCCGTTGCTTGGTAATAACCCAAATACGCCACAAAAGGCTGCTGGGATTCGTATCGACCCGCCTGCATCACTGCCTATAGCCAGCGGATTCATCCCAGCCCTTACGCTGGCAGCTGCACCGCCACTCGAGCCACCAGCCGTGCATTTCGGATCCCATGGGTTAAGACATTCTGGCGCTACATAGCTCACAGTCCGCGCAGCCAAGCCAAACTCGGGGGTGTTGGTCTTGCCTATGATGATGGCACCAGCAGAACGCACTCGCTCTGCAAGAACTGAATCCTGAATGGGAATGTGATCCTGGTAAACCAGGGAGCCAGCAGTGGTGCGAATACCTTTGACCCAATCCATGTCCTTGATAGATACCGGTACTCCGAGCAAACTACCATCAGTCTGCCCTGCGAGAATAGCATGATCAACATCCCATGCCTGCTTCAGCGCTAGATCGGGAACCACAGTGATGAAGGCATGAAGCTGTGGGTCGGTTTTGGCAATACGCTCCAAAAAATGAGTTGTGACCTCAACGGCAGACACCTCTTTGCGCACGATTAGGTCGCGAATCTCCCAAGCTGGTAACCATGTCAATTCATCGAACATAGTCTTTTAGTTCAATGGTCAATTCCATCTTCGGTTGAGGATTGTATTCCTTGGATTCAACTCGTATTTGCAACAGCATGTTATATAGAACTTATCGCAATCGATGTTCCTCATGGTATAACAAATACCCAAAGATATTAATTCTACCGCCAATCAAGTCTTGCTCCATCACTGCAAATAAGCATTGGGTTAGTTCTTTCAGCTCCAGGCCTTTGATCTTTGATCATCATTGATGCATTCGTTCTTTATTGTGGAATGATGTTCCACTATGATAAATATTATACTGTTATTAATCTCCATGTCAAACGAATTGCCTATGGTTCAGACAGAAGTTCGGACATCACCAAAGCTAAGATAGGCACAATCAAGAGGTCAACTGTTTTCTAAAAATTCAAATCGCCCTGTAAGTGGTAGGTCTGTTGGATCCTTCAGATGGTCACCTGACCACTTTTACAGAAAAGATGTTGCATGATCTAAATGGCGACGGGAGTTGGGTGTTTGTCTTATAACTAATGGGTAGAAAATCCTTTCATTTTAACCATAATAAAAGCACTTGGAGAATAATTAGGTTTGGCAATTTTTGACAATAGCTTTGCATGATTTTTGTTGGATAAGCGATTCATAGTTGAAGTGCGGGTCAATTTCCTGTATTGTATATATAGCATTGCATAGCTCAAAGAATTGGGATACATAGGAGATATGTTGCCGATAGGAGTAAGGATATGGTGGATATGTATGCAGAACTCAAGAAATTGAACGGGAAAAAATGTTTCACCTTAACCCAAAACAGGCCGGCTACGATGTATGTGGATGATTGGAAAGTAACTATCTTATATCCCACGGGCAATTCCCTAGAGATCCCCCGTTCAATGGTCGCTGAAGCTATCCACAAACTCCAAACGATTGGTATGCTTACTTTAGAAGAAGTGCACGAGCAAATTACGCACAGAAATGGACCTCAAACTGATAGATTGATGACCGTCCTTCGTGAGCTTCCTGGGGTTACTTTCAGCGCATCACCCAGGGTATTATTTATGAAAACCGAAAGCAAATAGGGAGGAGGTAATGCCTGAACCGAATAGTATGAATCCATCTAAGGGGAAATGGTTTCAATAAACTGCAGCAAAAGTCCTCTCCAAGCATTTTGGTGTAGATTTTGAAATTGAGCATCCTGTTGAGATTGGCAATCCACCAAAACAACACAATTTTGACCTTGCCTCTAAAGATTTGGAATCTATTGGGGAGAGCAAGAATTATGCTTGGACAGAAGGTGGTAATGTCCCAAGTGCTAAGATAGCTTTTGTAAACGAAGCTGTTTTCTATCTTCAGCACCTGCCTAATGATATAACGGAATGTGTCAATGATTTGAGACAACTCATTTCAGAATTTACACTCTAATTCTTGTGTTCACAAGACCGACTTCAACGATTTCGTGGTAAATCTGCTGTGGACTTGTGGACAACTCTCCACTAGGCTCCGAGTTGACCACAAGGTCCACAGCCTCTGATGCGGCGACGGTGGTTTCCTGGGTGTATTTGGCCGATTTTTTCGATGGATTGATCCAGACCTCAACCGGTAGTTCCGGCGGTTTGGGTGGACCATGAACAAATCGTTCCGGGTTTTTCTGATAAGCCGCTTGCAGCA
>Ga0315554_1000535_pt1 | contig 22744 bp, 20 predicted proteins | sample SalMarSW160370MG_FD_202114 | JGI IMG/M metagenome (GOLD analysis project Ga0315554, IMG submission 202114) | Salt marsh sediment microbial communities from the Plum Island Ecosystem LTER, Massachusetts, United States - Salt Marsh Sediment SW1603-70 ... | reverse complement strand
AGCAGAGTCATGGCTGACATGGCTTCTAACAAGATGCCTCTCTTCTTGGCATCACCCATATTCGCCTCATTATCAGGAAGGTGAACCTCCTTTGCTTTCCATACCTCTTTGGCTACGTTACAAATAATAGGAAGTTGAAGTTTCTCATCCTGCTGAGTTAGGGCGGCCATTCGCATCCGCTCCATCACCGAGTAGCAGTACTCGATGCCGTAGCCTATCCCGCTGACGGTGGGGTCCATTATTATCTGCTTATCAGGGACACCGAGGTTACCCAGCAGGATATTGAGTTGCTTGGCCAGGTTAATATCTATTGGGGTGGACGCCACCACCGTGTGGTTGTAACCGATGGCGGTAGCACCAATTCGCTTGTGGTCGCCTTCTTCAACCGGTCCCAGGATAAGATTCTTGCCTTGACAGACCTCCGCCACTTTGGTTAGGACCTGAGTATCCTTATCGTGGTTGGCTGTTCCCCATACAATTAAAGGAACATCGATGGCATCAGCTACCTCCTTAACTACCTTAGCGGCTTCGTCTGCACCCCGGTCGAGATTGTTGGGGTCTGTGCTAATCAGTTGTAGGCATATCATCTCTGCGCCATACTCATCAATGCACTTCTTTGCCCAGGCAACCGGGTCATTGGTCACTCCGGCAAATGGTTCCAGAGCTGCCTCTGCCCACTCTTCTGGCTCGCTGTCATAGACCTCCATAGCTATCCTGGGGGGTCGGGGCATTTCGCCTTCAAACAGGTAGTACGGGTAGGCTGTTTCACCACCAACTGTCACGGCCTTGTCACCCTTACCCAGCGTTATCTCTTTTATCTTGCCGGTATAAGATGTCTTTCGAATCTCAAATGCCATAATCGTCTTCCTCCTCTAGGCCGGGTTCTTTTGCCATAATCGTCTTCCTCCTCTAGGCCGGGTTCTTTCTCTTCTCGCTGCCATACCAGTCGTCCGAGTACCAGTACCGCTCACCATCCCTGAGGTACTTGAGCTTGTCCTCACGACTAGCTAGCTTCTGTCGCCAGCGACCGACCTCTTCGCCTTCGGGTCGGCCTTCTTCATAGGTGGCCCCCAGCACCTCAACCTCACCCCTGCCCGGGGCCTTCTTCTTCTCGACTTTGTATTCCATACTGCTTTTCCTCTCTTCCTAGGACAGACCGGCGGCAAGCTTGGCCGCCCTGACCGTATTCATCATCAGCATTGTTATCGTCATCGGCCCGACACCACCCGGTACCGGAGTGATGGCGCTTGCCTTTTCCTTGACAGCGTCAAAATCAACATCGCCAACCAGAATCCTCTTACCGTCCGCCGTTGTCCCAATCTGGTTGACCCCGACGTCAATGACCACCACTCCCTCCTTGACCATATCGGCAGTGATTGCCTTGGCTTTGCCGGCGGCAGCAATTATAATGTCAGCCCGTTTCGTATGGAAGGCCAGGTCCCTGGTCCGGGTGTGGCAGACCGTCACCGTGGCGTTGGCACCATCTGCTTTCTGAAGAAGGATGTTGGCTATCGGCTTGCCGACGATGTTGCTCCTGCCTACAACCACGACCTCGGCACCTTCAATCTTGACCCCGGAGCGGATGAGAAGCTGCTGTATTCCATGCGGAGTACACGGGATATAGTCTGGCTCGCCAATCATCAGCTTGCCCAGGCTCACCGGGTGGAAACCGTCAACGTCCTTTTTGGGACTGATAGCATAGAGTACTTCCGTCTCATTGATGTGTTTGGGTAGGGGGAGCTGCACCAGAATCCCGTTAATCTTGGGGTCATTGTTGAGCTTATCAATCAGAGCAAGCAGCTCCTCTTGAGTGGTATTCTCAGGAAGGTCGTATCTCTCCGAATAGATTCCTAGATTCTGTGATGTCTTTTCCTTCTGCCCGACGTAGACCTGTGATGCTGGGTCTGCACCCACCAGGATTGTTACTAGCCCGGGTACGATATTGTGTTTTTCCTTGAGTTCGGCGATTTCTTGTTTCAGCTCGGCACGGATTTCTTTGGCAATTTCCGTGCCACTGATAATCTGAGCTGTCATTTACCCTCCCTCCTTTATTATAGGTGTTTCTTATATTTTGTGCCACTTGCCCAGGATATATCCCGGTATAATTACTTGCACGACCATATCTCTACTATTGCCTGATAAAAAGCTCCGTGCTGAGAGCCTTTTATACCCGGTAGCAATAAGAACCGGCCTTCCTATAAAATTTGTGTGTCCTAGCGGGAAGGAGGCTTCGCTTTCTCAAGAACCTTACCCATCAAATCATCCACGGCACGTACCGCTTTAGAGGTATCTGGCAGGTCAAGCAGTGGCTTGAGCTCAAGGTCATAGCGGTAAAGCTCTTCATCTTCTGGGATTATCGCGGCTGGTTCGATTCCCAGCCGGTCCAGTTCCTCGCTTACCAGCGGGTCCAGTTTGTCCGGGACCATACTGATTATTGCCAGTTCCTTACGCACAACCAGTTTGAGGGAGGTAACCAGTTCCTGTATTCGTGCGATTGTTCGGACGCCCTTGACCGAATGGTTGGAGACCAGCAGCAGGGCATCCACATTCTGGGTGGTTCTCCGACTCAGGTGTTCCATACCGGCCTCGTTATCCAGGACCGTGTAGGCGTAGTTATCGGACAGCTCGTCGGCAAATTTCCTTATCATAAGATTGGGGTAGCAGTAGCACTCCGGCCCTTCCCCCCGGCCCATCGTCAACAGGTCAAGCCCCGGACTCTCCACCAGGATTGAGTTCAGTTTAAAGTCCAGGTAAGCTTCTTTGGTCATGCCTGGGGGTATATTGATTTTCTCTCCCTGGAACTCGTCCAGCAGTTCACCGACGGTACGGGTAACAGTCAACCCCAGGCTTTCCCCGAGGTTGGCGTTGGCATCGGCATCCACTGCCAGAATCGGCACCATTCCGTTAGTTTTTAGGTAACGGATAATAAGACTTGCTAATGAAGTCTTACCACAGCCGCCCTTACCGGCTACCGCGATATTAAAAGCCAAACGGTTGCCCTCCGCATTTTATTCTTATTTAGAACAGGCCGGAGACCTTTCCAGTATTAACGTCTACATCAACCTTACGGAAGGCGGGGCTGGAAGAGGTTCCTGGCATAAGGCTGATAGTGCCGGCGCAGGGGCAGAGGAACTTGGCGCCAGAGTAGATGAGTACATCACGGATGGGCAGTGTCCATCCCTTGGGCACACCTTTGAGCGTCGGGTCATGGGTTAGGCTCAGGTGGGTCTTGACCATCATTGTGGCATAGTCATCATATTGGGAGTCATCTTCAAGCTTCTTGGCCTTGGCTTCTGCATCTGGGGTCCAGGAGACACCGTCGGCACCGTAGACGACCTTAGCAATCTTCTCTACCCTGTCGCGAAGCTTCATCTCCAGCGGATAAAGGAAATCGAACTTGTTCTCTTCTTTGCAGGCATCCATTACGGCGTCGGCCAGCTCCAGGGCACCGTCACCACCATCAGCCCAGTGGCTGGAGGTGGCACAGCGCGCCCCGGCAGCCTCAGCTGCTTTTCTGACAGCAGCAATCTCGTCTTTGGTATCAGTATGGAACGAGTTGATACAGACTACCGGGTTAATGCCCGAGGTCCTGATGGTGTTGATATGATGAATCATGTTGGGCAGGCCCTTCTCGACGAGTCCCACGTTCTCCTTGGTGTACTCTGCCGGTAGGGCTAGCCCGGCAACCACCCTGGGGCCACCGCCGTGCATCTTGAGAGCACGGATGGTGGTGGTGAGTACTGATACATGTGGCTTGAGACCGCTGTAGCGGCATTTCACATTCCAGAACTTTTCGAACCCGATATCAGCGGCAAAACCGCTCTCGGTAACATGGTAGTCAAACAGCTTCAGCCCAACGCGGTCGCCAATGATGGAAGACTGGCCTACCGCGATATTGGCGAACGGTCCGGCATGGACCATCAATGGCTGGTACTCTACGGTGGAACAGAGAGTGGGGTTGATGGTGTTACGCATCCAGGCAGTCATAGCCCCGCCGACTTCAAGGTCCTTGGTGTAGATAGGCTTGCCTCGTTTGTCGAAGGCGACTGTGATGTTATCCAGTCTCTCGCGCAGGTCAGCCAGGTCGCGAATAATCGACAGGATAGCCATCAGCTCTGAGCCCACCGCGATGCCAAACTTAGACTGCATGGTGAAGCCGTCCATGCGCCCACCCAGTCCGATGACGATGTTTCGCAGGCTCTGGGCACAGAAGTCCATTATCCAGCCCATCTCTACGTTGGTGGGGTCGACATCTAGGCGCCGCATCTTTGTCAGCCTGTCCAGTTGTGTATCACTGTAGTTGCGTTCGTGCTGCATTCTGGCGGTAAGCGCCACCATTGCCAGGTTATGAGCATTCATGATGTCATTGATGTCGCCCGTGAGCCCCATGGAGAATTCGGTCATGGGAATCAGTAGGGCGTTGCCACCACCGGCAGCGGTTCCCTTGACATTCATCGTTGGACCACCCGAGGGCTGGCGGAGACATCCGCCAACATTTACACCCCTCTTGCCCATGCCTTCCATCAGACCGACGGATGTGGTGCTCTTACCCTCTCCAAGAGGAGTCGGCGTTATCGCCGTAACTTCAATGTACTTTCCATCTGGCTTGTCCTTAAGGCGGTTGATGATTTTCAGGAAATCTAGCTTGGCAATCCGTCCGTAGGCAAGCAGTTCATCTTTCTCCAGGCCAAGCTTGTCTCGCCACTCTTCGGGTTTAGGCATATTAGCTTCGGCCGCTTCTGCAATCTGCCAGTCTTCCATGTTTACCGCATCGTAAGCCACAGGGAACCTCCTTTGTTCTTGTTTCTCTATTTTTCCCGAGGGCTTCAGACTGAAACGCAGGTTTCAGATTGGTGCCCTTTCGACTCTACTTTGCCGGGCTCGACGTTTTGGAAGCAGGTACTAATGCCTGATAGATTTTGTTTATCTCGTTGGCGATTGGCTGGCTGGCATCTTGAATAGGGAGGTTGGCCAGGTCGGCCTCCACCAGGGCCTGGTCATAGGGTATGAATCCGAGGAACTCCATGTCGGGCAGACTATTGACTAGGAACTCCTTTTCAGACTGGCTGCGGACCTTGTTGGCAACCAACACAACATTTTCCAGGCCGATGTCTCGGGCGAGTTCCTGGATACGGCGGGCAGTCTCGATGCTACGCCGGCCTGGCTCGACTACGATTATCATACGGTCTACTGCCTTAGACGTACCGCGGGCAAGGTGCTCTATGCCAGCTTCCATATCAAGGATAACCACCTCGTCTCTCTGTAGCAGCAGATGGCTCAGGAGTGCTTGCAGGAGGACACCCTCAGCGCAGTAACAGCCAGTCCCGCCACGCTTAATGCGTCCCATGACCATCAGTTTGATGCCATCATGCTCTGCGGCGAACCTGTCAGGTATGTCATCGACTCTGGGGTTCAGTTTAAAGAAGGAGCCGGATTTACCGGGCCGGGCTCCGGTTCTCTCTTCAATGAGGTCGTCCATTTCGGATATGGGGGTAATATTGTCGGGATTCGGGAAACCGAGATTAGCGGCTAGATTAGCGTCTGGGTCAGCATCTATGGCCAACACCGAGTAGCCAGCCGCAGCGAACTTTCTAGAAAGTAGAGAAGCTAATAAGGTCTTCCCCACTCCCCCCTTGCCACTTATCGCAATCTTCATCAGAAATCGAATGCTGACATAACAAAGCTGAGACTCCCATGAGGAAGCACCCAGCCTCAACAAACCTTATTGGCAACCTGCTTTCGCATTACCAGTATATCCCAAGTGATAGTCCAAGTCAAACCACTGTACTGAATTTAGCCCATTCTCTGCCGGTCATATCTTTATTTAACCTGGAACAATCGGCAGGCAGCGATTCCTCGGTCTTAAGGTTGTGATAAACCATATAAAATATTAATCTCATCGGGCCTTAATGTCAATCCTCCGGATGGCTTATTAGACGGTGGCAAAATCCCTTGACAGGGAAGAACTCCCAGCATTAACATATTGCTGTACTGCCGTGAATCGGAAGGGGTATGTTGTTATGGTAATTGACCTCACGGACAAGGAGTTTGAGCAAAAGGTTATCAAGTCAGACGTGCCGGTGCTGGTTGACTTGTGGGCGCCTTGGTGCGGGCCTTGTCGAATGATTGCCCCCATCGTTGATAAGCTGTCGGAAAAATATAGCGGTAAGTTCAAGTTCTTCCGCTTGAATGTCGATGAGAACCCGCAGACGGCAGCTAGGTACCGGGTGATGTCAATACCAACCTTGATGTTTTTCAAGGGTGGTGCTGCTGTTGATACTGTCGTAGGTGCTGTACCGGAGAAGGTCATCGCACCCAAGATTGACGCGCTTCTTTAGAGCTCGTCTGGGCTTTGACCATCCTTCTGCCGGGTGATAGAATCTGAGAGATACTCTCAGGTTTGACCGGGTAAGGGGAGTCGAGGAAAATGTCTGGACATTCTAAATGGCACTCAATCAAACACCAGAAGGCGGTGACCGATGCCCGTCGGGGCCAGCTTTTCACCAAGCTGACGCGCGAGATTATTGTAGCGGTGCGTAACGGCGGGCCCAATCCGGATAACAATGTCTCTCTGCGTCTGGCTATTCAGCGGGCCCGCGATGCCTCTATGCCGTCGGATAACATTGAACGGGCTATCAGGCGTGCCAGCGGTGCCACCGAGGGTGCCAATCTGGTAGAGATGGTCCTCGAAGGTTACGGTCCAGGTGGCAGTGCTATCCTGGTGGAGGCTCTCAGCGATAACCGTAACCGTACCATTCAGGCCGTTCGCAATGTGTTTTCCCGTGGCGGTGGCAGTCTCGGGGAAGCCGGGTGTGTTGCCTGGCAGTTCGAACCTAAAGGTATTGTGGCGGTGCAGACTGACAATGGGGATACCGAGGAGCTGGCGCTTAGGGCGATTGATGCCGGTGCTGAAGACGTAACCGTCGAATCCGGCGTGGTTGAGGTCTACACCAGGCCTGAGGAACTGGAGAAAGTCCGGGCAGCACTGGAGGAAGGGGATATCCCGGTAATCTCGGCCGAGCTTTCGATGGTGCCCAAGGCAACTCTGGAGCTTGATGAGAAGGCGGCCATGCAGACCTTGAGGATGATGGATAAGCTGGAGGAACTGGACGAGATACGGCGTGTCTCCAGTAATGTTGATTTCTCTGATGAGGTCCTGGCGAAGTACCAGGAGTAAGCCCGACAGTGTTTGTGGGTCTTTCTTGTCTTCCATTTAAATATATGTGCTCAGCCCCGTTGAGCTCTTTCGTCCCTATCTGGGGGGATTAGTATAATAGAATGGTTTGAGCCTGCTGATGAGAATCTTGGGTATTGACCCGGGTACAGTTGTTGTCGGCTATGGAGTGATTGACAGTGATGATGGCAGAACTACCATGGTCGACTGCGGCGCTCTGAGTTCTTCGGCGCGCTTACCGATAGGGGAACGACTCAGCAATCTCTACAACCAGCTTTCGGAAATCATCTCTCGCTACCAGCCGGATGCCGTCGCCGTGGAGCGGCCTTTTGTCGCTAAAAACGTTAGCTCGGCGCTGGCCATCGGTAAGGCGCAGGCAGTCGCCATTCTGGCCGCCGCTAACCGGGGCATACCCACGCACGAGTACACTCCAGCCCAGATAAAGCGCCAGGTAGCCAACTACGGGGGTAGCTCCAAGGAACAGGTTCAGAGGATGGTCAGTTTCCAGCTTGGCCTCTCCGAGGTACCACAGCCGGATGATGCTGCCGATGCCCTGGCAACGGCCCTGTGTCATCTCGGTGAAGTGCACCTTAAAGACCTTCTGGCTGAGGAAAAATAACGGTTGTCGTTGGAGTGTAAATGATAGCCAGTCTGCATGGCGTGTTGGAGTCACTGGGTGGTGATTACGCGATTATCAACGTTGGTGGCGTCGGTTTTCGTGTCTTTATGCCGACCTCAGTGGTGAGCGCGCTGGGTAAGGTCGGTGAGGAGGTGAGGGTATTTACCCACCTCCACGTTAAGGACGACGATATCTCTCTCTACGGCTTCGGCTCAGCCGATGAACTGACCCTCTTTGAGACGCTGATTGGTGTCTCCGGTCTGGGCCCTCGACTGGCCCTGGCGATGCTCTCGACATTGAACGTGGAACAGCTGACGATGGCCATCGCCACCGGCAGTATTGACCTGCTCACCACCGCCCCAGGAATCGGCAAAAAGATGGCCAACAGACTGGTCCTGGAGCTTAAGGATAAGATTGGTGCCGGTCTGATTACCACCCCTGCCATCCAGATTGCCCAGGAGAACACTGATGTCCTGGCGGCCCTGACCTCGCTGGGCTACTCCGTGGCCGAAGCCAGCCGTGCCGTGGCCACTTTACCGGCAGCCTCCGAGCTGAGTGTGGAAGAGCGGGTCAAGCTGGCCCTCCAGTATTTCGGGGGGTAGTAAGTATCATCCTATCAGAAGAGTGGGCGGAGTGACTTATGCCTGAGGACAAATGGGGTTTTGATAGGTGGGCGAAGTCTTATGATCAGGATGTTACCGAAGCAGCCCGGTCGAACAGTTGGATGTTCAAGGATTACGAGCGGATATTAGACACAGTGGTTGATTATTGTGAACTAGCCTCCGACAGCTACTCGGCAGTCTTGGATATCGGTGTTGGCACGGGTAATCTCGCTTCCCGGTTTATAGAGAAGGGTATCAGCGTGATCGGCATTGACACCTCACGTGAAATGGTAACAATATGCAAACAGAAGTACCCCGACATGGAGCTCAGAATTGGGGACTTCCTACAAATCCCTCTACCAGCGCAAAGTGTTGATCTTATCGTTTCCAGTTATGCCTTTCATCACTTAACTCTTACCGAAAAGCACGAATCGGTCCTTGAGATGAGAAGGGTACTAAAGCCAAAAGGTAGAGTAGTTATTGCAGACCTGATGTTTCAGGATGCTTCTCAGGAACGGCGCATAAAACAGGCGCTACGCGAATCGGGTCAGGGTGATGTTGTGGATGAGATTGACGAGGAGTGCCCGGCCTTGTTTACTGATCTGGAGGGGGCATTTAATAAAGAAGGATATATCGTTCGGGGTGAGCAACTCACTGATTCCGTATGGATACTCTGTGCCCAGCTTGGATAGCCCAGTACTGATCATCTATTCCCGCCCACCGCCCTCTGTGGAGAGCCTAAGAGAAGCAACCTCTCTTTTCCTTCCAGTGCTATTTTCAACTCACCTTACGAGGTTTCATTAATTCTGGATGTCGGGAATGAAAAGGTATATATTATGGATATTGCCAGTCCCTCTGCAAGAAATCAGCCGTAGAACAAGGGGAATCGGGCCTGACAAAAATCAATATTCTGGTGAGGCGTGATGGGGAAAAACATAACCGGAAGGACACAGCTCTGCGGCGTAATCGGCGACCCGATATCGCATACCATGTCGCCCGCCATGCACAACGCCGCCTTCGAGCACATGGGCCTGGATTTCTGCTATGTCCCATTCCTGGTCAGAAAAGAAGAGTTACCTCAGGCAGTGGCAGGCATGAGGGCTTTCAATATGAGGGGATTGAATGTTACCATGCCGCACAAGGTAGCCATTATCTCGCTCCTGGACGAGATAGATGACCTGGCCAGAAAAATAGGTGCGGTCAATACTGTGGTAAATAATGACGGTGTCCTGCGGGGGTATAACTTCGATGCCGCCGGGTTCATCAAAGCTCTCACCGAAAATGGAGTTGAACCGGAGGGTAAAATGGTGACGATAATGGGGGCGGGAGGTGCTGGGCGGTCGGTTGCCTTTGCGCTCGCAGAACGGGGCGTGCGTATGGTCGTCCTTAACCGGCGGCAGGAGCTCGATTGGGCAGAAGGACTGGCCAGCAATTTAACCGAGAACTATCACTATGAGGTAAAGGCCCTGGAGCTTACTGATAGTAACCTTGCCGGGGTATTAAAAGAGACAGATATACTGGTCAACACCACCAGCGTAGGCATGACACCTGATATCAACGAAACTCCGGTCCCTGCCGGCCATCTCAAGTCATCGCTGGTCGTGTTTGATGCCGTGTACCATCCGGTGAAAACAAGACTTCTGAGAGAGGCAGAGCAAGCTGGTGCCAGAGTCATTAGCGGGCTGGAGATGCTGGTCTGGCAGGGGACACTTGGTTTTGAGCTGTGGACAGGGGTCGAAGCACCGGCAGAGTTAATGAGGGAAGAGGTGATTCGCCAGTTGGCTGGGGATGAAAACTCTAAGAGCCCCTGACCGCTCAGGGGAAAATGTATAGAATCGCTGCCTCTACTCTTGTGTCCTTGACAAATTACCTGCGTTTGCACTAGAGTTCCGCTATTAGAATCTATTATTCAATTCCGTTCATGAAAGAAAGGGGGAAGAAAACATGGCTATGGCATTCGAGGGCATCAAGGTTATCGACTGCTCACAGGTAGCTGCTGTGCCGATAGGTGCCCGTATCCTTGGCGACTTCGGTGCAGATGTCATCCACATCGAGAACCCTGTTACGGGTGATTACTGGAGGGTCTTCAAGGATGCTCAGGCGGAGCAGGGCGGTGCTTGCCCGTCCGATTTCGATTACAATTGGGAGAACTATAACCGTAACAAGCGGAGCTGCACCGTTGACCTCTATAATGAGAGTGGGCGTGCTATCATCCACAGAATGGTAAAGGAAGCCGATGTATTTCTCAGTAACCTGCGTGACTTCGAGCTGGAGAGGTTCCAGGTGGATTATAAGACACTGGATAGTATTAACCCGCGAATTATCTGGGGCAATGTCAATGGATATGGCAAGGTGGGCCCGGACAAGGAACTTCCTGCCTATGATGCCACAGCCTACTGGGCACGCGCCGGTTTCCCCTATGTCATGTCCCAACCTGGCATCCCTGTTTACGGATACAGACCGGCCATCGGTGATAACGTGGTCGGGATGTCTCTTGCCTTTGGTGTAGCGCAGGCCCTTTATGTCAGGGAGAAGACCGGGGTTGGTCAGGAAATAGATATATCCCTGATGCACACCGGTCTTTACCAGAACGGCTTTGATGTCTCCGGTGCACTCATTACCGGCCTGGACTTTGACGACTGGCGAGAAAAGCCTCCGCAAGAAATGCAGGACCAGGCTTTGATGGCGGTTGCTCAGATTATGGGCTTCTATAGCGCCAAGATGAATAGCCCGATAACCGGTGGTTACATAACCAAGGACTCAAGGACCCTGGTATTTGTTATTCTGCAGCCGGACCGCTACTGGGCTAAGTTCTGTAATGCTGTCGGAAGGTCGGACCTGGCCGACAATCCTAAATACCAGACAATAGAGGGGCGGGCTGAGGATGTTGTCGAGCTTCGGCAGATTTTCTCGCAGATATTCATGACCAAGACCTATGACGAGTGGCATCCTCTTCTGGAGGGGATACCGTATGCCCCCAACCAGAGCCTCAAAGAAATCATCAATGACCCCCAGGCGATAGCGAGCGGCTGCTTTGTTGAATATGACCATCCTACCCAGGGGCGCATCAAGCAGATTGCTAATCCGGTGATAATGAGCAAGACACCCGCCAACGTGCGGATGCCGGCTCCAGAGTTCGGTCAGCACACAGAGGAAGTATTGCTTGAGTATGGTTACTCCTGGGAAGACATTGCTCGTCTCAAAGATGAAGGAGCAATCGCCTGACCGGTATTGAGAGAAAAAGACCGGCCGAGGTTTGTCGTTACCTCGGTCGGTCACTTTTCAGCTTTCTAACACGGGCAGTTTTGTCCACACCACTACCTTGTTTTCCTTGACAAATTGCCCACATCTAAACTAGAGTTCGGGTATGCCTTTGTGCTATATTTTGCTACATAATTAGGGAGGAGGAAAACTAAATTGGCTATGGCACTTGAGGGTCTCAAGGTTATCGATTGCTCACAGGTGGCCGCTGTGCCGATGGCGGCCCGCATTCTCGGTGACTTCGGGGCGGATGTAATCCACATTGAGAACCCGACCACAGGTGATTACTGGCGGAGCTTTAAAGATGCCCAGTTGAATCAGGGTTTTGGTTGGCCATCCGAATTCGACTTTAACTGGGAGAACTTCAACCGCAACAAGCGGAGCTGCACGCTTGACCTCACCAAGGAGGACGGGCGTGCTATCATGCACAGGATGGTGAAGGAGGCCGATGTATTTCTCAGTAATCTGCGGAGCTTCGAGCTGGAGAGGTTCCAGGTGGATTATGAGACGTTGAATAAGATAAACCCGCGTATTATCTGGGGCAACGTCACCGGTTATGGGAGGGAAGGCCCCGACAAAGACCTTCCGGCCTATGATACCACCGCCTTCTGGGCACGCTCCGGGTTTCCCCAGTTAATGTCCCAGCCCGGTGTTCCCGTTATGGGTTACCGGGTGGCAATGGGTGATAATGTGGCCGGAATGTCTCTTGCCTATGGTGTTATGCAGGCCCTGTACGTCAGGGAGAAGACAGGGGTTGGTCAGGAAATAGCTATCTCATTATTCCATACCGGTCTCTACCAGATTGGATATGACACTTCCGCGGCCCTCATCACCGGGATGGATGTTGCAGACTGGCGTGCTCCCGACCCGCCGATGGAGTTGCAGCAACAGTCTCTGATGGCAATTATGCAAATCCAGGCTTTCTATGCCGACAGGATTAAGATTCGCAACCCGATAAGTGGCATGTATGTGACCAAGGACTCGAGGACCCTGGCTTTCATTATTCTACAGCCGGACCGCTACTGGGATAGGTTCTGCAGGGCTGTCGGGAGACCGGACCTGGCCGAAAATCCGAAATACCAGACAATGGAAGGACGCTCTGAGGACGCCGCCGAGTTGCGGCAAATATTCACAGAAATATTCATGAGCAAAACCTATGAAGAATGGCGTCCTCTGCTCAAGGATATACCGTATGCCCCTCGTCAGACCATTAAAGAAGCTGTTAATGACCCCCAAGCACTGGCGAGCGGCTGCTTTGTTGAATATGACCATCCTACCCAGGGGCGCATCAAGCAGATAGCCAACCCGGTTATGATGAGCAAGACACCCGCCAATGTGCGGATGCCTGCTCCGGAGTTTGGACAGCACACCGAAGAGGTCCTGCTTGAGTATGGCTACTCCTGGGAAGACATCGCCCGTTTCAAAGAGGAAGGCACCATCGCCTAGTCGGCATTTGGTGGAAATAAGGATGAATTGCGGCCGAGGTTAATCTTTACCTCGGCCGGTCTTTCTCTGCCCCAACAAGCTGCAGGACTCCTCGAATAAATCGTGTCGGAGATTAAGGAAGGGATGCATCCTCGTCGATATTCTCAACTCGCTAAGGTAAACATACTTTCAGTCCTGTCAACTGCCTGCGGAGTGTAGATTGCTCCCTGTGATTATAGCTAATAACGTATGGTTCGGAGGAGAGTATGGTTAGAATGCGGTTTAATTTGCTAAAGTTCGCAGGTAGAGCCCGAATCGGTGCTCATTCGAAGAGTAAGTAAATCAGTGTTACAATAGTGTTGGGAGAGAGCGAAAAGGGTAATGATTGAGAAATTTGTCGTTGACCTGGCAAATCTATTGCCCTTCGGTTATGCGTTTGGTCTCGGTATGGTGACCGCAGTGAGTCCTTGCAGCATCGCCATGCTGCCTGCCTATATCTCTCTGCATCTGGGGACCGATGAGAAGGGCTACTGGGACAGGTCCTGGCTCTGGCGGTTCGGGCGAGCGCTAATGATAAGTTGCGTGATGACTCTCGGATTCGTCCTCCTTTTTGGTGTTGCCGGGGCTATCCTGTCTCCGGTTGGTGAGTTGCTTAAGCCCTATATAGAATGGGTGGGGGTTGCTATTGCAGTCCTGCTCATGCTGTTGGGTGTTTATCTCTTGCTCGGGGGTCATGTTTATGTGAATCTACCTGCGCGTCTGGCTAACAGGCTCAGTCAGGTGGGTGGTGTTGGGTTGAGGGGATTCCTCATTTTCGGCATCGCCTACGGCCTGGCGGCGCTGAGCTGTTCGATTCTCCTTTTCACCGGGATGGTAGTAGCGGCTTATAGCAGCGGGGGTTTCGCTAACGCGTTACTACAGTTCCTTCTTTTCGCCCTTGGTATGGGGCTGGTTATAGTCGTGGTTACGATAGCTTCGGCGCTTGTCAAGGAGACGGTTAACCGATGGCTGCACCGTCTGGTGCCGGTGGTGGCCCGCCTCAGCGGTCTGCTGCTCGTCTTTGCCGGTGGTTATATCATATATTACTGGTTTGTGGTCGGTGACATCCTTAGCGGATAATTAGGTTAGAGAGACGGGGGAGAGGGGAAAGTAATGCGCGACTCATCAAAACACGGTTCATCTCGCCGGACCTGGGTAATCTGTGGATTCCTGGCGATAGTCCTGCTGGGGCTGCTGGCAGCTCAGTCTTGTCTGTCGGTCGGCACACAGATAGGCCACCTGGCGCCGGACTTCACTTTAGCTGACCTTGAAGGCAATGAGGTGCACCTCGGTGACTTCCGGGGCAAGGTGGTATTTCTTAACTTCTGGGCTATCTTGTGTCCGCCCTGCCGCGCCGAAATGCCAGATATTGAGGAGCTTTATCAAAAGTACAAAGACGAGGGTGTGGTAATGATTGGCATTAACGTCGGGGAATCGAAGAGCACTGTGAGAGATTTCGTTGAAGCGAATGGTTACAGCTGGACTTTTGTCATTGATGTTACCGGAGAGGTATCCATAGGAAAATACATGGTCAACAACATTCCGTCGAGCTTTTTCATTGACAGGGACGGCGTTATCCGGGCGACCAATGTTGGTTACATGAGTAAAGCCACTATGGAGGCCAGGTTGGCTGAGGCCATGAAATAGCAATTGCTCTTCAATTGAAGCCCCTTCCATGACAGGATATACTGTTCATATAAGCTATTCTCGTTGGTTTTATCATGCCGCAGTTTGAGATTGTTTCTGATTTCGGGATGACGGGTGACCAGCCCCAGGCTGTTGATGAGCTGGTGAGAGGTCTGGAACAGGGTTTTAAGAAACAGACGCTGCTGGGGGTTACCGGCAGCGGCAAGACCTTCACCATGGCCAATATCGCCCAGCGTGTCCAGAGACCGACCCTGGTTATCTGCCACAACAAGACGCTGGCTGCCCAGCTATACTCCGAGTTCAAGGAATTCCTGCCGGGCAATGCCGTCGAATATTTCGTCAGCTACTATGACTACTACCAACCCGAAGCCTACGTTCCCCGGACAGATACCTATATCGAAAAGGAAGCTGACATAAATGAAGAGATTGATAAGCTACGCCATGCCGCCACCCGGGCCCTCTTCGAGCGGCGTGACGTGCTGATTGTCGCCTCGGTGTCCTGCATCTACGGGCTGGGTGAACCGGAGGAATACCGCAGCTTCGTTCTTAACTTCAAGAAAGGGGAGACCTACAACCGGCAACGGCTCTTGCATCAGCTTGTTGACATGCAGTATGAGCGTAACGACTATGACTTCACCCGGGGGAAGTTCCGCGTCCGGGGTGATACCCTGGAGATTCAGCCGGCTTATGAAGAGATTGCCCTACGGATGGAGTTCTTCGGTGATGAGGTTGAGCGTATCGTCGAGATGGACCCGCTGACCGGTGAGTTGCTTACGGAACTGGAGTCGGTGGACATCTATCCAGCCAAGCACTTCGTCACCTCGCAGGAGAAGCTCACGCTGGCGATTGAGAGCATTGAACAGGAACTGGAAGAGCAGCTCCAGGTGCTGCGGAAACAGGACAAGCTGCTGGAGGCGGCCCGGCTGGAGACCCGCACTAACTATGATGTCGAGATGCTCCGCGAGGCTGGATACTGTGCCGGTGTTGAGAACTACTCCCGCCACCTGGCCCAGCGTTCGCCGGGGAGCGCCCCCTGGACATTACTTGACTATTTCCCTGATGATTTCCTGTTGTTCATTGATGAATCGCACATGAGCCTGCCCCAGATTCGCGGCATGTATCACGGCGACCGCTCACGCAAGGAGACGCTGGTAGAATATGGTTTTCGCCTGCCCTCAGCCCTGGACAATCGCCCACTGAACTTTGCCGAGTTCGAGGCCAGGATTAATCAGGTAGTTTATGTCTCGGCCACTCCGGGGCCTTATGAATACGAGCACAGCCAGCAGGTGGTGGAGCAGCTGGTCCGTCCTACCGGCCTGCTCGAACCCACTGTTGAGGTCAAGCCGACCAAAGGGCAGATTGATGACCTGCTGGAGCAGATTAAGGAGCGGGTTGGCCTGGGTGAACGTTGCCTGGTTACCACCCTGACCAAGAGGATGGCCGAAGAATTGGCCGACTACCTGATTGAGTTGGGGATTAAGACGCACTACCTGCACTCTGAGATTGAGACCCTGGAGCGGGTCGAGATTCTGCGTGACCTCCGTCTCGGTGTCTATGACGTAGTCGTCGGTATCAACCTCCTCCGTGAAGGGCTTGACCTGCCGGAGGTCAGTCTCGTGGCCATCCTGGACGCTGATAAAGAGGGTTACTTGAGGTCGGAAGGCTCGCTGGTGCAGACGATGGGTCGGGCGGCCCGTCACATCGATGGTCACGTCATCATGTATGCCGATACCATTACTAGGTCAATGCAAGCGGCCATGGATGAGACACAGCGCCGCCGCAGGATACAGGAGGAGTACAATCGGGAGCATGGCATTACGCCTCAGGGTATCAGGAAGGCAATCAAGGATATTACGGAGCGGATACACGCCGTGGCCGAGACCCGCACTCCCTACACGGCAACGCCTATCGCTAAAGAGGATATTGCCCGCCTGATAAAGGACCTGGAAGCGCAGATGAAGGCGGCGGCGAGAAGCCTGGAGTTTGAGAAGGCGGCGCTGCTGCGCGACCGCATTATCGACCTGCGGCGCCAGGAGTAGCTGGCGCTTAATGGTCCATTACTATATTTTTTTGACATTTTTCAGCCTGCCAATTATGATTCAAAGATGATACCCGAACCGACACTGATTGTAACCCTCGAGCAATCAGGGGTGGACAAGTACAGCCAGGAACTGGCCCGAAGGTTACCTTTCCGGACAATAGAGAGTCGACGGTACCTGTCTCTGCAACAGGCACTTCATCTGGCGCGCGTTATCTGGAGAGAGAAGGGTACTGTTCACCTGCCGAACCAGCACTTCGCCAGGTACGCTATCTTTCGTCGGCGACCCTTCATCGTCACCGTGCATGACATCGCCAGGTTCCGTTTCGGGTTTGACCCGGAGTCGCTGATTGAGCGTCTGATGCTTAAGCTCGATGTTCTTGGTATCAAGCGGGCTGCTCATATCATCGCTACATCACGGCATACCAGGGATGACCTGATTAAGTACCTGGGGATACCTAAAGACAAGATTAGCCTGATTTACGACGGGACAGATTGCCGGGTATTCGGACCTCACAACGAGGAGTCTCACGATGGTCGGTATATCCTCTATGTCGGCTCGGAGAGACCGAGGAAGAACCTTGGCCGGCTCTTTGAGGCCTTTGCCGAGCTGAAACAGGAATTTGCCGACCTGAAACTGCTTAAAGTGGGGCCGGTGGGCAGGAGCCGGGATTACCGGCGGGATACCATGCAGAAACTGGACAGCCTCGCTATATCGAGTGATGTGGTCTTTGTTGACTACGTCCAGGAGTCAGACCTGGCCAATTATTATGCCTCGGCGGAACTGCTCGCTTACCCGTCTTTCTATGAGGGTTTCGGGCTGCCGCCTCTGGAGGCGATGTGTAGTGGCTGCCCCGTGGTTACCTCAAATACCTCGTCTTTGCCCGAGGTTGTCGGTGAGGCTGGTATTATGGTTAGCCCCACCGATAATAATGGTTGGGTTGAGGCAATGCGGCGGGTCTTGACTGACCGTGAACTCAGAGATGATATGGTCAGGAAAGGCCTGGAGCAGGCTAGGAAGTTCTCATGGGACAGGACAGCTGCGGAAACGCTGGCAGTCTATCGCAAGCTCGGCGCTGTTTAGGCTGGTGTTATGGACGGGCAACCGGATAGCGACGAAACAAGACAGGAACGGCGCGAAAAGAAGCTCAAGAAGAAGCGGGAGCGCATACGCAAGCATGGTAGGGGTCTGGCTTCCATATATAGAAATGCCGTCCTCAAGCGCCTGAAACGCAGGAGGTGACGGATATGAAAGAGGTGACATCAAATCCGGATTTAGTGGCGTATTGCGGCCTTTACTGCGGAGCTTGCCGGTCGTATTTAAAAGAGAGATGTCCTGGTTGCCATGAGAATGAGAAGGCGAAGTGGTGCAAAATCAGGGTGTGTTGTGCGGACAATCAATATCTGTCCTGTGCCGATTGTAAGCAATTTGACAATCCCAAAGATTGTAAGACGTTCAATAATATAATGGCTAAACTGTTCGGTCTAATCTTCCGCTCTGACCGGCTTGCCTGTATCCAACAGATAAAGGAACTGGGTATTCAGGGTCACGCCGATAACATGACTGAGCTCAAACGGCAGAGTATTAAGAGATAGCAGAAAGCTTTTTTATCATCCTGTAGAAGCGTAACTTCTGGTTGTTCCGAACCGGAATGAAATCCTCTCTCTGGATGGTGAAGCCCAGAGATTCCCAGAACTGCCTGGATACCAGAGAAGCCTCCAAGTTAAGGGTCGCAGACTTCTCGACTGATGCTTTTATCTCTAGCTCCTGTACGATTAATTTGCCTATACCTCTATTCTGGTGTAGTGGGCTGACAAACACCCGACGGATGTTTGTGCCACATAAGGTTCCTGTTCCCAATATTTCGTTGTTGCCTTCTGTTACTGTAGCGTAGCCAGTGGCGGCATCATTCAGGATTTGTTCTTTGGAGTGATAGTCCTTGAAGAATTCGACCGCCTCTTCTGGATAAGCTCCGCGGTACGAGATGTCAATCGTATTTTGAATCAATTGATATACAGACTGCAGGTCCGCTTCATTAAATCTTCTTACTTGAATATCTCGTACCACTTGACTGATTCTCGCCCTCTAGCGAAGTGGTCACATCCAGATTCGGGATTAAAGCCTCTCGTCCGGCTCTTCCGTTCCGTCTCCCTCTTCCTCTTCCAGGGCCAGCTCCTCGTCGAGCTGCTCTTTAAGACGGGCTGCCCGGGGGTAGCCAATCTGCAGGCGCCTCTGCAGGAATGATGTCGAGATGTTGCCGTGTTCCTTGGCCAGCTGCTTGGCTGCTTCGAGCAGCGAGTCCTTGGGTACTTCTCGTATTTTGCGGGCCGACGGTGACCGCAGGTCATCCTCTATCTGTATGGGTGCCATATTACCCAGCTTCTGGCTTCCCCAGAAGTAGACCAGCCGCTCGGTCTCGGCATCGGAGACAAAGCAGCCCTGCAGGCGCTTTGGTTTGGCTGCCTCGGTGGGCATAAAGAGCATGTCGCCTCTGCCCAGCAGTTTTTCTGCACCGGCACCGTCGAGAATTGTGCGGGAGTCCACCTGGGAGGTGACCGCGAAGCTGATGCGGGTGGGGAAGTTGGCCTTGATGAGCCCGGTGACGACGTCTACCGACGGCCGCTGTGTTGCCACGATAAGATGAATGCCGACTGCCCGTGACAGTTGGGCCAGGCGGCACAGGATGTGCTCTACCTCGTCAAAACCGGCCATCATCAGGTCGGCCAGCTCATCGATGACAAGTACTATATAGGGAATCTTCTCCGTCCCTTGTTTGTTTTTGTTGTAGCCCTCGATGTTGCGTGCCCCGCTCCTGGCCAGCTGCTGGTATCGCTTGTCCATCTCGTAGTTGAGCCAGCGCAGCGAGTCTAGGGCTTTGTCTGTCTTGACTATGACGGGGGCAGCCAGGTGCGGTATGCTGTTGAATGGTGTCAGCTCTACCCTCTTTGGGTCAATCATAATCAGGCGCAGGTCGTTGGGCGTGTTGTGCAATAGCAGGCAGCAGATGATGGAGTTCAGGCAAACGGTCTTGCCGCTGCCGGTGGCCCCGGCAATGAGCAGGTGGGGCATCTTGCCCAGGTCGGCTGCCTCTGCTTCACCACCAGCACCCTTACCCAGCGCCACCGCTAATTTCGAGCGGCTGAATATCTTCTGGAAGGAGTTGGTCTCAATGACGCTGCGCAAATTGACGGTACTGAAGACGATATTGGGTACCTCAATGCCAACTACCGACTTGCCGGGTACCGGCGCCTCAATCCTGATACTGGGTGCTGCCAGCGCCAGTGCCAGGTCATTGGACAGCGACGTAATCCGTTCTACTTTGACCCTTGTCCGGGAGACCTCCTTGGTTGTTACGTGGATGTTGCCATCCTTGTCCTTCTGGCGTACCTCTTTCGTTCTCCGGTCCCAGCCCGGTTCCACGCCAAACTGGGTGACAGTAGGCCCGGCGTTTATCTGGACTACTTTAGCGTCAACGCCGTAGCTGGTCAGAGCTTCTTCTATCAGCCTGGCTCGTTGCATGTTGTCTGCATCGCTGAAGGCCATATCGCCCCCTTTATCAAGAATGTCGATAGGGGGCAAGCGCCAGCCATCAATCGTAATCGGGGCTGGCTCGCCGTACTTCTTCCACACGTCCTGGGCAACCTGACGAAGTCCTGGCTGTGGTTTTGGCTGACTGACCGCGGGACTTATCGGCTTGGTCGCGGTAGGCCTGGGTGATGGTGTGATAATCGGAGGAGTTTGTTTCTGAGGAGGGGGTGGGGTTCTGGCAACAACTGGTCGTTTTGGCCGGTTGCGCCACCACCGTACAGGTTTTATCAGCACGTAATAGATAACCTCCGGGAAGGCCAGAACGATACCCACGGCGAATAGGGCGGCGATTCGGAGATAGCCCCACAGACTGGATTGTCCGGCGATAGCTGTGCCAAAGCTGCCGCCCAGGTCGAAGAGGGCCAGTATTCCCCAACCAGCCATGACGACGGCTACAACACCCAGCCACAGGTTCCAGCTGTGCACCAGCAGAAACATCTGTCGTTGTTTCAATAGTAGCCCCAGAATCAGGATAATGAGGGCGATGAATATTATACCCCAGCCAAGCGCATCCCAGATATTACCCGCCGTATTACCGACCCAGTTGGTGATATCGTCCCAGAAAATTGCCAGGGGGACAACCAGGACAACCACCACCAGGGCGCCGAATATCAACCCCCACCGTGACCGGTTCTGAGGCTGCTCTTTGGGTGTGCTTTTGGGTATTTTTCTGCTTTGGGTCTTCTTCTTGGCCATTTGACTCCGTGTATTGGAATATACTTTGAAGCTAGACCTTCACCATAAATGGAAGGACCATGGGGCGACGCTTTGTCTGCTCGTAGTAAAACTTATTCAATGTGTCCCTTACCTTGGTGTTGACGAAGCTCCATTGCGCTGAGCGGTCACCACCACGGTCAAGAACATGGGCTACTAGGTCCCGGCTCTCGTCCAGCATCTTCCGGGCTTCTCTGGTATCGACAAAACCCCGCGATACAATATCGGGGCGGCCCACCAGCTTACCCGTCTGCCGGTTGATAGCAATGATTACCACCACGATTCCATCTCGTGAGAGCATTTTCCTGTCGCGGAGTACAACCGTACCGATATCGCCTACACTCAGACCATCAACATAGACATTGCTCGAGGTAACGCGGCCGGCTAACTTAGCCATTCCCGGCTCAATCTCAAGGACTTCACCGTCTTCCATGACAAATATTCTATCGCGGGGAATACCGATTGATTCTGCCAGCTTGGCATGTTGGCTGAGGTGACGGTACTCGCCGTGGATAGGCACGAAATATTTCGGTTTGACCACGCTCAGCAGCAGTTTCAGTTCTTCCTGACTGCCATGCCCGTGGACGTGCACGGGGGCTATTGTGCTGTAAACTACGTTCGCCCCTTGCTTCAGCAGGTTATCCATTGTCTTGGCAACCAGCGCTTCATTACCCGGTACCGGGGTTGCTGAAATCGCTACCGTGTCATTGGGGACTATGTGGACCTGACGATGGTCACGGTTGGCCATGCGGACCAGGGCCGAAGTCGGCTCACCCTGGCTCCCGGTGGTGACAAAGACAATCTTGTTATTGGGTAATTTTTTAATTTCGTCGAGTCGCCCCAAAATACCGTCCGGGGCGTGGAGATATCCCAGGTCCAGCGCCATGCGTACGATGTCGCTCATGTTCCGTCCGATGACGAAGACACGGCGTCCGTACTTGGCGGCTGAATCAATCACCTGCTGAATTCGTGACACCAGTGATGAGAAGGTAGTGATGATTACCCTTCCCGGTGCTTCTGACATAATACGGTCCAGGGCTTCTCCAACTACTCTTTCCGATGGCGTGTAGCCCGGTAGCTCCGAGTAGGTGGAGTCGGAGAGGAGCAGCAGGACACCTTCACTGCCCAGTCGTGCCAGTCGGGACAGGTCAGTAGGTGCTCCGCTAACCGGGGTATGGTCCAGCTTGAAATCACCGCTGTGGACTATTGTGCCGAGGGGAGTCTTAATGATGAGGCCGGTAGCGTCTGGAATGCTGTGGCAGACCGGGAAAAACTCTATCTGGAACTTCCCCAGTGTTATTTTCTCCCCGGGTGATACCACCCTGAGGTCGGCCCCGGCGAGTGCCTTTCGCTCCTTGAGCTTAACTGATATCAGGCCATTGGTGAGCTTGGTGGAGTAAACAGGTACGCCAAGCTGAGGTAGAACATAGGGGAGGGCGCCAATGTGGTCCTCGTGGCCGTGGGTGACCAGAATCCCCTTTATTTTGTTGCGCCTTTCCAGCAGATAGCTGATATCGGGGATTACCAGGTCGACACCCAGCATTTCTTCTTCGGGGAACATCAGGCCAGCATCGATTACGATGATGTCATCCTCATATTCGACAACCATCATATTCTTGCCGATTTCACCCAGTCC
>Ga0315554_1000533_pt1 | contig 22782 bp, 22 predicted proteins | sample SalMarSW160370MG_FD_202114 | JGI IMG/M metagenome (GOLD analysis project Ga0315554, IMG submission 202114) | Salt marsh sediment microbial communities from the Plum Island Ecosystem LTER, Massachusetts, United States - Salt Marsh Sediment SW1603-70 ... | reverse complement strand
GGGCAGCCAATTTTCAGAGAGGCAGTTAATAAGATGGGCAGTTCCCGGTTGGATAACACTATTTCTGGTAATCGGAATAATAGCTGTACATCTTGTATTTGATGGAAATTTCAGATGTTACATTTTTTCAGATATAGGAGGGGACGTTTCTATCGGCACTATTGCTGGTGCTATTGCTGCAGTAGGCGCAGCGGCGATTGCCATAGGTTTTGCCCTTGGCTTCATACTGTTTCAAGTCTACTTTGTTTTGTACTGGTGTGACTGGAAACTCTGGAGATTTCCAGTTTCTGGGATTGTCGGAGGTTTCGTGAACTACAGAGATGTGGTCAACAGTCTCGAAGAGTTCCGCTCCAAAATACTTGAGGAATTTGAAGATTGGCCAGTCAATTTGCCTGGTGGAACACCACGACAAAAGGATGAGGCTTCAGTCGTTGCCGTTTGGTGGCGAGGAATTAGCCATAACAAAGAGTTGAAAGAACCGCGAATGACTTGGGAGAATAGAAACCAATACCTCGTGGCAGTTTATCACTCAATGGGAGCTATCATAGCAGGGACATATCTCCTTGGATTATCGTATTTAATAGTGATGTGGTGTTGCGGGTGGTTCACGGGTCAAAATTTGGTTCCTGTATTAGTAAACTTCTTAATACTGATTATTTGGCTTTTTGTTCTATATAAGGGGCGAAAAAATACGGAATTCTCACACCGCAGTTTGACAATACATGCTTTACATCACTTTTATCAGCAGGACACGCGAGAAAACAATGGTACTTAGAAGGAGTCATTATATCGGCTCAGAAATTTACCCTCTCTATAAGGTGCGAAGGGCCTGCGCCTTAGGAATTGCCTCCCCACCGTTTTGGGGAGTTTAAGAGGGGTGAAATCCCTCTTAGCGGGGGATACCAAGGGGGTGTCCCCCTTGGAAAGTGTAGTACATAAAAGAGAGCTGTGAGTAAAGGACATAAATGACGACTCGCGATAAACCAAAGAAAGTCTTAATAATAGGCTCGGGGCCGATCATCATCGGGCAGGCGGCGGAGTTCGACTACGCCGGTACCCAGGCTTGCAAGGCGATGCGAGAAGAGGGGGTCGTCTCGGTGCTGGTCAACTCCAACCCGGCCACCATCATGACCGACGAAGATATCGCCGACATTGTTTATATTGAGCCGCTCACTGTAGAGATGCTCAGTCGCATTATCGAAAGAGAGCGCCCCGATGGTCTTTTACCCACGCTGGGTGGCCAGACCGGACTTAACATGGCGGTTGACCTCTATAATGCCGGTGTCCTTGACAAGTACAATGTCCGCAGCCTGGGCACGCCGATTGATACCATCCGCAAGGCTGAGGACCGCGAGCTCTTTAAGCAGATGCTTATTAAAATTGGTGAGCCGGTGCCGAAGAGCGCAACCGTCACCAGCATGGAAGAAGCCCGGCGGGTGGCTGAAGAGATTGGCTTGCCGTTGATTATCCGCCCCTCGTACACCCTCGGTGGTTCCGGCGGTGGTTTTGCCAACACACGTGGGGAGCTTGAGCAGGTTGTGCCTGTCGGGCTGGCGGCCAGCCCGATTCACCAGGTGCTCATTGAGGAATCGGTGGTCGGCTGGAAAGAGATAGAGTACGAGGTGATGCGTGATGGCGCCGATAACTGCATCACCGTCTGCAATATGGAGAACTTCGACCCGATGGGGGTGCATACCGGCGACAGCATCGTTGTTGCCCCCAGCCAGACACTGACCGATAAAGAGTACCAGCTATTGCGCACGGCCAGCCTAAAGATAATCCGTGCCCTCGGCATTGAGGGCGGCTGCAACATCCAGCTTGCCCTCGACCCGAAGAGCAGTAAATACTACGTGATTGAGGTCAACCCGCGGGTCAGCCGAAGCTCCGCCCTGGCAAGCAAGGCCACCGGCTATCCCATTGCCCGGGTGGCTGCTAAGATAGCCGTCGGTAAGCGTCTCGATGAAATCCCTAATGCTGTTACCGGCAAGACGATGGCCTCGTTTGAGCCAGCGCTCGACTACGTGGTGGTCAAGATACCGCGCTGGCCGTTCGATAAATTCGCCTCCGGCGACCGTGTTATCGGCACCCAGATGAAGGCCACGGGCGAGGTGATGGCCATTGACCGCTCCTTCGAGGCGGCTTTACAAAAGGCGGTACGCTCACTGGAGTTCGGTAAACGGTCATTACTGTGGGAAGACCGCAACTGGGAGGCGGGTACGGATATCGACAAGTATCCCCTGCACCCCAACGACCTGCGGCTCTGGGCGCTGATGGCGGCGCTGCGGAGGGGTGTCAGCCCTGAGGAAATTGTCAGAAAGACACATATCGACCTGTGGTTCATCACCAAGATGCGCAACATTGTCGACATGGAAGGGCGCCTGCTCTCCGAGGCATTGACACCGGAGCTGATGTGGCAGGCCAAGCGGCTCGGCTTCTCCGATGAGCAGGTGGGAACGCTGGCCGACCGTCTTCCCGAGCAGGTACGGCAATTGCGGCACGACTGGAATATCCATCCCGTCTACAAAATGGTCGATACCTGCGCCGCCGAGTTCGATGCCGCCACGCCCTATTTTTACAGCACCTACGAGCAGGAGAATGAGGCCGTGTCAATACCGGACAGAAAGGCGGTAGTTCTCGGCAGCGGGCCAATCCGTATCGGCCAGGGGATTGAGTTCGATTACTGCAGCGTCCATTCCGCCTGGGCATTGCAGGAAGCCGGTTACCAGAGTATCATGGTCAACTCCAACCCGGAAACGGTCTCCACCGATTTCGATACGAGCAGTCGCCTCTACTTCGAGGCCCTGGATGAAGAGAGCGTCCGCGATATACTGGAAAATGAGAACGGCAACGGTCATATCGCCCCGTCGATTGTCCAGTTTGGCGGTCAGACGGCCATCAACCTGGCGGAACCGCTCAATCGCAGCGGCATGCCGCTTATCGGTTCCAGCGCCGAGGTCATCGACCTGGCCGAGGACCGGCGTCGCTTTGAAAACTTTCTCAGCAACCTCGGAATTCCCCAGCCGCCGGGTGCGGGCGTGACCTCGCTCGACGAAGCGCTCAATATTGCTCAGCACATTGGCTACCCCGCGCTGGTCCGCCCCAGCTATGTCCTTGGCGGACGTGCCATGGAGATTGTACACAATGCCAGTGAGCTTATTGGCTATTTTCAGCAGGCAGTCGACCTGGATACCGGTCACCCCGTCCTTATCGACAAGTACCTCGAAGGTAAAGAGGTGGAGGTTGACGCCGTCGCCGATGGTGAGAGGGTCTTTATCCCCGGTATCATGGAGCACATCGAACGAGCTGGGGTGCACAGCGGCGACTCGATGGCGGTCTATCCCGGTGTGAACCTGACCGAGACCGAGGTAAGGAAGATAGTCGACTATACTGTCCGTATCGGGCTGGGTCTGGGTGTCAGGGGCCTGATGAATATTCAGTTCGTCATCGTACCCGGCAGAACGGTACGGGATGCGGCTGTCTACGTGCTGGAGGTAAATCCCCGGGCGAGCCGTACCATTCCCTTTATCTCCAAGGTGACCGGTGTGCCGATGGTGAATGTTGCTGTCAAGGTGATGCTTGGCCAGAGCCTCAAGGAGCAGGGCTATGAGACCGGACTGTTCACGGAACGACAGTTGATAGCTATCAAGGCCCCGGTCTTCTCCATGTCCAAATTGCTTGGGGTCGATACCCATCTGGGGCCGGAGATGAAATCGACCGGCGAGGTGATGGGGATTGATTATACGTTCGATGCTGCCCTGGCCAAAGCGTTGCTCGCTGCCGGGCTGATGCTGCCGTCGCAGGGTGGGATACTCCTCAGTATCGCTGACCGTGATAAGCCCGAGGCCCTGCCCATAATCAGGAAGTTGCACGATGTCGGCTATAAGCTGTATGCTACCGAGGGAACGGCGGCCTTGATTAATGTACTCGGGATGCCGGTGACGATGATAACCAAGAAGCTGAGTGAGGGCCATCCCAATGTCGTTGACGTCATTACGAGTGGTACTGTCGACGGTGTTCTTAATACCATCACCGGGGGTGGCAGTGCTATGAGAGACGGCTTCTATATCCGTCGCACTGCCGCTGAGAAGCGCATCCCCTGTTTTACCTCGCTTGATACCGCCCGGGCTGCTGTGGATACACTGGTCAATGGTAGCCAGACATATAGCGCCCAGCCACTGGCGGCATATCGCGAAAAGGGACGAAATTGAACCAGGTAATGGCCACCGTAGTCTCCAATGGTGAGGTAATGCCCCACGTCTATCTGATGTGGCTGGATTGTCCCGGCATTTCTCAGGAAGCCCGCCCGGGGCAGTTTGTCATGGTGCGGTGTGGCGAGGAGACTGTGCTGCGACGACCACTGAGTGTCCACCAGGTGGAGGCTGACCGGTTTGCCCTGCTGTTCCTGGTAGCTGGCAGGGGTACGCAGTGGCTGGCAACGCGCCAGCCGGGTGAAAGGATTGATATACTCGGCCCACTGGGGAATGGGTTCACGGTGGATGTTGATTCCCGTAACCTCTTGCTGGTGGCTGGCGGCATGGGAATTGCGCCACTGGTGTTTCTTACCGATAAGGCTGTGGCTGAAGGTAGAGACGTAACCCTGCTCTACGGCACGGCCAATGATGACCGATACCCAGTGCCTGCCGGGATTGCGGAAGTGGCTGCTACCGAAGATGGTAGCGTTGGACATCGTGGAATGATAACCGAACTGATACCGCAGCATCTGGAATCCGCTGACCAGGTCTTTGCCTGCGGCCCTTTACCGATGTACAAAACAATGGCACAAATGCCAGCACTAAAAAACAGACCTGTCCAGGTCTCACTGGAGATGAGGATGGGTTGTGGATTTGGTGTCTGCTATTCCTGTACTATAAAGACGGCACATGGCCTGAAACAGGTCTGCAAGGACGGGCCGGTGTTCGATTTGAACGACGTTATCTGGGAGGATATTAGGATATGACGCAGGAAGAGATGGCACTGCGGTACGGCTGCAATCCGCATCAGGTACCGGCAAGAGTTTACAGCGAAGGTGCATTGCCCTTTGAAGTGCTGAATGGCACGCCGGGGTATATAAATATGCTCGATGCTTTCAATTCATGGCAGCTCGTTAAGGAGTTAAAACAGGCACTCGGCTTGCCGGCGGCGGCCTCCTTCAAACACGTCAGTCCTGCCGGAGCAGCAGTTGGTATCCCTTTAAGTGATACACTCAGGAAGGCGTACTTCGTGGGGAACATGGAGCTATCGGCACTGGCGGCTGCCTATGCCCGTGCCAGGGGGGCTGACCGGTTGTCGTCCTATGGCGACTGGATAGCCCTGAGCGACAGGGTGGATGTGCCCACAGCCAGATTGATAAACCGTGAGGTATCCGATGGCCTTATTGCTCCCGGCTATGAGGCGGAGGCGCTGGCCATCCTCAAAGAAAAGAAACAGGGCAGGTACCCGATTGTAGAAATCGATGCCGGCTATGAGCCGCGAGAAATGGAAGTCAAAGAGGTCTTCGGTGTCTGGTTTGAGCAAAAACGCAATAACCTGCAAATCAATAACGATTTGCTGAGGAACATTGTCACGCGCAATAAGGAATTGCCGGACTCTGCCCGGAGGGACCTGATAGTGGCTACAATTGCCCTCAAGTATACGCAGTCGAATTCTGTCTGCTTTGCCTGTGACGGCCAGGTCATCGGGGCGGGGGCAGGCCAGCAGTCGCGTATTCACTGCACGCGTCTGGCGGGGGGTAAGGCCGACCGCTGGTTCCTGCGGCAACATCCCGATATACTTAACCTGCGCTGGCGAAAGGGTATCGGCCGACCGGAGCGTGATAATGCCATTGACCTGTGCTTCCAGGACGAGCTTACCCCATCCGAGGAGGAGAGCTGGGCGGCAGCCTTTGAGGTAGTCCCCAAGAGACTTACTCTTCAGGAGAAGAAGGACTGGATAAGCAGGTTTACCGGCGTTGCCCTGAGCTCGGATGCCTTTTTCCCTTTTCGTGACTGCATCGACCGTGCCCACCAGAGCGGCGTGAAGTATGTAATCGAACCGGGCGGTGCCCTGCGTGATGCTGATACCATAAAAGCCTGTGATGATTACGGAATGGTGATGATTTTCTCAAAAACGAGGCTATTCCATCACTGATTGCGGTTGGTTTATACGCAAACAGGGGGTCAATATGATAGTTACCAGTAGTATCAATTTTCAGACCGGGGGTGAGTGCGACATAGTTGACATAACCGACAAGGTGGCAAAACAGGTCGCTGAGTCGGGTGTTAACAGTGGAACAGTCACCGTGTTCGTGCCTGGCTCTACTGCTGGAGTCACCACTATTGAGTACGAGTCCGGCTTGGTTTCTGACCTCCAGCATCTGTGGGACAGGATTGTACCTCGAAATGTTCGTTATGACCACGACCGCCGCTGGGGAGATGGTAATGGGTATTCTCACGTCCGCGCCTCCATGCTGGGGCCTTCGCTGGTGGTACCGTTTACTGATGGCAGGCTGACTCTGGGCACCTGGCAGCAGATAATCCTGGTGGACTTCGATAACCGGCCGCGGTCCCGCCAGGCTGTTCTGCAAATCATGGGTGAGTAGGTTCCCTTGACTCTGAAATGAGGCTCGGCTTATAATGTAAACGGGAAATAATCTTCGGTGAGAGGGTAATATAGGATGGCTAACCAGATAGGTAAGAGGTACCAGTGTACCAAGTGCGGTAGCGAGTTTATCGTTACCAAAGCAGGCAATGGTGAAATCCATTGTTGCGGACAGCCCATGGAGCAGAAGAAATAGGTACCGTGGAGCGAGCAAAGGAGACAATTATACGATGGCAAGCCAATTAGGTAAACGGTATCGATGCTCAGTTTGTGGCACTGAGATACTTTGCGTTAAAGCCGGAGAGGGCGAAGTCACCTGTTGTGGCCAGCCAGTAGAGCTTCAACAGCCCAAGGCTATTCCATCTTCGGACTAAACGCAGAAGAATAACATTCCAGTCAGTATAAAGTCACCTGCCTTGGGCTATCATATTCAGCCCCGGTAGCAGGTGACTTTTCAGTGTCAGTCTGTATTAAGGGCGATTACTTATTATTTTGTATCAGTGAAAAGAACTCCGCCCGGCTGGCGGGTCTACGGCGGAACATTCCCCGGATGGCTGAGGTGATAATGTTACTGCCCGGTTTCTTAACACCCCGCATCACCATACACATGTGTTCTGCCTGAACAACCACAGCAACGCCCTGTGGTTCAATCCCCTTGCTGATAGCATCGGCTATCTGCGTTGTCATTCTCTCCTGAATCTGGGGTCGTCTGGCGAGAATCTCCACCACTCTGGCCAGTTTACTGAGGCCGACCACACGCCCGCTTATATCAGGGACATAGCCAATGTGTACCACCCCATAGAAGGGTAGGAGGTGGTGTTCACACATGGAGTAGAATGGAATATCCTTGACGATGACCATTTCACGGTGGCCCAGTTCATAGCCGACATTGAGTTCTTCCGCAGGGTCCATGCTGAGCCCGGAAAAGAGCTCGGAGTACATCTCAGCGACACGTCTCGGTGTATCGACCAGGCCTTCTCTCTCAGGGTCCTCGCCGATAGCCTTGATGATAGCGGTCGTTGCCTTTCTAATCTCTGCCTCGTTAATCAATTCTATCCTCCTTCATTTGGCACGCAACCCAATAAAGCTTGGCTCAGGCTAGACCCAGAGATTGTTCAACGGCCTCCGGGTTGGCCGGTAATCTGGTGAAAGAACCTGCGTCCTTCAGAGCAGCGTCGGCGTCTTTCAGTCCGGTGCCGGTGACGATGCAGACTATGGTTTTCTGTGAGAAGTCCATTCCGTTGCGGGAGAGCTTAATCAGTCCGGCCAGGGAGGCCGCCGAGGCTGGTTCGCCGAAGATTCCTCCCTTGCTTGACAGGAGATGGTAGGCTGTCATAATCTCCTCATCAGTTACCATATCGATAGTGCCACCGGACTCGTCACGAGCAGCCGTGGCTCGCTGCCAGCTCGCCGGATTACCAATGCGAATTGCCGTGGCGATAGTCTGAGGTTCCTCGATAACGTGACCACGGACAATCGGGGCTGCCCCTTCGGCCTGGAAACCCATCATCTTGGGCTTCTGTGATGATTTACCGATTTGGTGATGCTGGACAAAACCTTTCCAATAGGCGGTGATGTTACCGGCGTTACCCACCGGGATGAAGAGGTAGTCGGGAGCGTCTCCGAGGACATCAATAATCTCGAAGGCAGCTGTTTTCTGTCCTTCAATACGGTTGGGGTTAAGGGAATTGACCAGAGTAACCGGGTGCTTGTCGGTTAGCCATCGTACTATCTGTAGGGCCTGGTCGAAGTTCCCGTCGATAGTAATTATCCTGGCACCATAGACGATGGCCTGGGCCAGCTTGCCGAGAGAGATTTTCCCTTCGGGCACGATAATAACTGCCTCAAGCCCACAATAGGCAGCGTAAGCAGCGGCTGAGGCGCTGGTGTTGCCGGTTGAGGCGCAGATTATCGACTTGCTGCCGGCCTCAAGCGCCTTGGCTACAGCAACAACCATGCCCCGGTCCTTGAAAGAGCCGGTGGGATTGCACCCTTCAAGCTTGAAGTATAACTCCCCACAACCAATCTCCTCTTCAAGCCGGTGGCACCTGACCAGGGGAGTATCTCCTTCTCCCAGGGTGAATAATGGTGTACTTGGTGTTACCGGGAGCAACTCCTTGTACCTGGCCAACACTCCTGACTTCATGGTTCTCCTGTCCTCCAGGTGGTTATTCGTGCGACGAAGCAGATGCCACCAAAATTATACCGCAGGCCCCGCCGATAGCATAGCTGGGACTATACTCGCAAAGAGCGTAAAACTGAGGAGCAATGCTACAGCTGATGTCCGGTGCGATACTCTATTTATACGGTAAAAGTATGAACTTTGCAAGTGCAATATTGACGTTTCATTAATCGGTTTGCTATGATTTTTAGCGGAATCTTCTTCAGAAGGGGGCAGGAGAGATACAAGATACGTAGTATGGGGTCGTATTCTGGAATCGTCATTGAGTTATAACAAGGAGGAATGCACATGGATTTTCGTTTTACGGAAGAGCAGGAGAAGCTCAGGCAAGAGGTCCATGACTTCTTCGCTGAGAATCTACCCTCTGATTATGAGCAGCGTGGTACTGGGACAGGGACCACTATGGAGGAGTTTAAATTCTGGATGGACGTGCAGCACAAGGCTGGAGAAAAGCGCTATCTGACCCCCGGCTGGTCCAAGGAGAGCGGCGGTCTTGGTCTGAGTGACATGGAGCAGGGTATCGTTAATGAAGAGAGCTCTTACTGGGGTGCAAGCTGGCCGGGCCGTATGGGACAGCGAATCTGCGGGCCTCCGTTGCATGTCTTCGGCACCGAGGAGCAAAAGAAGAGATTCCTTCCCGGTATTGCTAAGGGAGAAGCGATATGGTACCAGTGCTTCACCGAACCGGATGCCGGTTCTGACGAGGCAAATGTATCTCTGAGGTGTGTTGAGGAGGGCGACCACTACGTTCTCAATGGCCAAAAAACCTTCATCACCTCCCCCGGTCCGGCAGATTATCTCTACACACTGGCACGGACGCAGGATGTCATACCGAAGCACAGGGGTATCAGCCTGTTCCTGGTCGATGCGCACAGCCCCGGTGTAAGCTTCCGCGCCTTACCCACACTGGGTATCTTCACCACGGAGATATTCTTTGATAATGTGAAGGTACCGAAAGACCGTCTACTGGGTGAGCTGAACCGTGGCTTCTACCATGCAATGGTGACCTTCGAGTTCGAGAGGAGCACTACCGGTGCTGCTGCCGGCGCCAGAAGGAATTTAGAGGAGCTTATTGAGTTCTGCCGGAACGAGAAGCGGAATGGCCAGCCCTTACTCAAGGACCCTGCCGTGCGCAGTCTGCTGGCTGACCGTGCTATCGAGATGGAGCTTTCCTGGCTTCAGGGATGGTTTGCTGCCTGGCATTTCAGCCAGAGAGACAAGCTGGGCTCACCGCCTCCAGAAGCCGGAGGCCTTCATGCTAAAGTAGTATCCGCTGATAGGGCCAAACAGCTTATTGATGCTATGGGACTCTACGGCCAGTTACGCTCCGGCTCGAAGTATTCCAAGTATAGTGGCCGTGCTGCTCAGCAATGGTTGTCATCGCGAACTACGCATCCGGGTGGCACCATCGAGGTCCAGAAGATTGTTCTTGCTGGCAGAGGGCTTGGCCTGCCCAGGGTTCCAGCCAAGTTTAATAAGGAAATCAGAGCGGCGCTGGAAGGAGTGGGGGTATAGTCCAACTATTGAGATTGGACTATATCGACTCGAAGGAGAAATAATATGGATTTTACTTTTACTGAAGAGCAAGAAATGCTGCGGACGTCCGCTCGGGATTTCCTCGGGACGGAGTGTACCGAAAAACTTGTCAGGGAAGTAGAGGATGGCGACCTGGGCTACTCTCCCGAGCTATGGAAGAAAATTGCCGACCTGGGGTGGCTCGGGCTCACCTATCCCGAGCAATACGGTGGCGCTGGCATGAACGTGATTGACCTGGCAGTCCTCTATGAAGAGATTGGCCGGGCAATGATGCCATGCCCCCACCTTTCTACGGTTGTCCTCGGCGGAATGACGATTCTTGAGGCTGGCAGTGAGGAGCAGAAGGCAGAAATCCTGCCGGCCATAGCCGGAGGGGAAAGGATAATCGCCCTGGCCTTGACAGAGCCAGAATCCGCCTGGGATATGAAGAGCACCTGGGACGCTGCGGGTGTGAACGTAGCCGCCACCGCTGATGGTGATAGTTATGTTATTAACGGCGTAAAGCTTTTTGTGCATGATGCTCTTTGTGCTGATACAATACTGGTAGCAGCCAGAACGAAGTCAGGTGGTAAACCCGAGGATGGTATCACCCTGTTCCTGGTGGATGTGAAGAGTCCGGGAGTCAGTATCACACCGCTGATAACCATTGCTGGCGACAAACAATGTGAGGTCGTACTGGACAAGGTAAAGGTACCGAAGTCCAGTATTGTCGGCGAGGTGAATGGTGGCTGGGCGCCACTGGACAAGTCGATGAAGGTAGCGACCGTCATGCTCTGTGCCCAGATGCTGGGGGCCGGACAGCGGCTACTGGAGCTATCGGTAGACTATGCCAAAACCAGGATTCAGTTCGATATGCCAATCGGCATCAACCAGTACATCCAGGAGCACTGTGTCTTCCTGCTGCGGGATGTCAACGGGTGCCAGTGGTCGACCTATCTGGCTGCCTGGAAGCTGGCCGAGAATGAGCCCTGCGACATGGAAGTGTCTGTGGCCAAAGCCTGGAGCAGTGATGCCTATGAGCATGCCTGCTGGTGCGCTCACCAGGTCCACTCCGGCGTAGGCTCAACGGTATTCGATGGCGTTCTCCCGCTTTACTCGCGGCGCGGCAAGACCCTCCAGCTTTACATGGGCGATACTGACTATCATAAAGAGAAGATTGCCATGCTACTTGAGGACTGGCCGGCTCCGGAGCGGCCCAAGGGTCAGCCACTCGGTCTGTGGGAGGAAAGACCTGGCTTCTGGGTTCCTGAGTGGTGGAACGAGTTCAACAAAGGTACGTAAACCCGACTGGTTCCTGAAAGATAAAGAACGGCACCTTGATTTGGAGGTGCCGTTTGTTTTTAATCATAGGTCGTTTGCCGTGCTATGTCTGGCCGCCGCCGGGTTTTTCCAGCGGTACCTGGGCCGCACACAGGGGACAGTCATCTGGCAAGTAGGTCTCGGCAACAGTACGCAGACAGCTGAACAGGGGTGCTCTGAAGTCGATGCTCTTTTCGGAGCGCCCCACGAGAACACCTACACCGATAACGTTGCCCTGCAGGGCGGTAACGGCGGCGATGACGTCTCGTATTGAGCCGCCGGCAGTGAGGACGTCGTCAACGACCAGGACTCGCTCGCCGGGATTGATAGTCTGGCCGCGCCGGAAAGTCCTTCCCCCGGCCTCTGCCCTCTCGGCGTAGATGGCGCGTGTGCCGAGCTGTCTGGCAACCTCAAAAGCGAGGATGATACCTCCGGTGGTCGGACCGGCGACCAGGTCAATGCGCTGCCCACGAAAATGGTCCGCAATCATACTGCAGAGACGGGTAACGTAGTCCGGGTGCTGCAGAATACGGAATTTCTCCCAGTAGACCGGCGAATGCCGCCCAGATGTAAGCAGGAAGTGCCCTTTCAACACGGCACCTGTTTCTATGAACATTTCCTCAATGCTGCTCGTCATCAGACCCCCTTAATTCTAAAGCTTAACCGGCTAACATTCAGGGAACAGTCTGGTGGGCTAGCCTAGTTGCCGGCAGCATTGGCGACCTGCTCCGTGAAGGGGTAGTTGGCTGCCAGTCCCCACATGTCTGGTGGCCAGATTGATAACCACGCCTTACCGATGATATCTTCGGCTGGCACCATCCAACCGTTGCGCGAGTCGTCGGTATTATTTCGGTTATCACCAAGGACAAAATATTCACCTTCGGGTATAATTTCGCCGAAATACGGACTTCTGGCCGGGTCCTCAATGTAGGGCTCGTCAAGTTCCAGGATGGTGCCGTCAGGCTGGTGAATATAGACCTGGCCCTGCCTTATCTCGACACGCTCACCGGGAAGACCGATTACGCGTTTGATGAAGCTATCACGATCTTCATACGGTGGGCGAAAGATGATGACGTCTCCCCTTTGGGGTTCGTGGAAGTTGTACACAAGCTTGTTTACCAGCAGTCGCTGATTTGTGTAGAAGTTTGGCTCCATACTGGGGCCTAAAATGACATACGTTTGCAACGTGAGCCGTAGTCCCAAAAAGACTACTACCGCGATTGCAATCATGATGAGGAAGTCACGGATGGTTTTTTTCATGCGTGTGATGAGAGGCTCCTATCTCAGACTCAACCTTAATCTCAATTATACTCGCTTTATGGTGGTTCTTCTAGTCTGGTGAAATTGGTAATCCTTTTCTGGTACTATTGTGGCCCGTCTGGTTATTGTTGCACTTGTTCTCGGCGTGGTGCTAGAATGGCAGCAAGATGGATTATATGGAGCAGGCACTCTCCCTGGCGGGACTATCTTTAGGGCAGGTTAGCCCTAACCCTGCGGTTGGTGCTGTTGTGGTCAAAGGGGGGGAGGTTGTGGGTCAGGGTTACACGCAACCTCCTGGCTCTGCGCACGCTGAAATTGTCGCTCTGGGGCATGCAGGCAGCGCCGCCCGGGGCAGCGTAATGTATGTTACTCTGGAGCCGTGTTGTCACTATGGGCGTACGCCACCGTGCACAGGAGCAATAGTTGATGCCGGTATTGCTGAGGTACACATGGCAATGCTTGACCCAAATCCTCTGGTCTCGGGTAAAGGAGAGGAGGAACTGCGACAGCAGGGCATCAGCACGTTCGTAGGTGAGCACGAGGAGGAAGCCAGGGAGATTAACGAGGCTTATATAAAATACGTCACCACCGGTATACCGTTCGTCACTGCCAAGTTTGCGATGAGTCTGGACGGGAAAATCGCCACGCGGAGCGGAGATTCCAAGTGGATAAGTAATCAGGAGTCGAGGAGGTACGTCCATTCTCTGAGGCATATTACTGATGCTGTAATGGTTGGGGTAAATACTGTCCTCACCGATGACCCGCAGCTTACGTGCCGATGTGGTGAGCGTGGTGGCGTGATTAAAAAACAGCCATTACGGGTCATTGTTGATACTAACGGGCGCACACCGGTGACCGCACAGGTGTTCGGCGAGCCAGGACGGGCGCTCTTGGCCCTGGGGCAGGGGGTTAAGCCTGAGATTATCGAGGGTTATAAAAGTATAAATGCTGATGTGGTGGAGTTACCTTTGGATGAGAGGCTGGTAGACCTGAAGCAACTGCTCAAGGTGCTCGGGCAGCGCGAAATAACCAGTGTTCTCGTTGAGGGTGGAGGCACGCTTCTCGGCTACATGTTTGACCATAAGCTTATTGATAAGGTTATTGCCTTTGTTGCTCCGGTAATTGTTGGTGGAAGCGAGGCAGAAACAGCGGTCCGGGGTAGAGGTGTCGATAGAATCGCTGACTCAATCCGTCTGGAGCGTGTTACCGCCATGGAGTGTAACGGTGACGTGATGGTCAGCGGGTATGTCGGAGGTTGATGGTTGTTCACTGGAATAGGCGAAGAGGTGGGCCGGGTCGGCTACACCCAGCCGGGGAAGCTCAAAATAAGGGCGGTCCGGGTGCTTGAAGACATGCAGGTGGGTGACAGTATCAATGTCAACGGTGCCTGCCTGACGGTGACCCGGTTTGATACTGCTTTATTCTCTGTTGACATAATGCCAGAGACAGCAAAACGGTCCAATCTCGGACAGCTAAAGGTCGGGGATGGTGTCAACCTGGAGCGGGCTCTGGCTTTTGGCAGGCGCCTCGGTGGTCATCTGGTCCAGGGGCATGTTGATGGTGTGGGGAGAGTAGCCTCAGTGTGGTGGGAAGGTGATACCCTGATGGTGGAGTTCGAAGCTCCTCCAGAGGTTATGCGCTATGTGGTAGAAAAGGGCTTTATCGCTGTCGACGGGCTGAGCCTGACGGTGGTAAACAGAGGGGTGGCTTCTTTCAGTGTGTCAATTGTCGAATATACCCGCCGCAATACGACAATTGGTGAGCGGCGTGCGGGTGACCTGGTAAATCTTGAAGCGGATATTATTGCTAAATACGTGGAGGTGCTCAATCAGCCAGAAACTTCAGGCATCACCGAAGATTTCCTGCGGGAGCATGGATTTCTGGTTGGGTAATTCACGTTCTTTGATATGGGGGTGAGTATGGGACTATCAACTATTCCTGAGGCTATCGAAGATATAAAAGCCGGTAAGTTTATCATTATTGTGGATGACGAAGACCGGGAGAACGAGGGTGACCTGGCCATGGCGGCAGAGAAAGTCACTCCTGAGGCAATAAATTTCATGGCGAAACATGGCCGTGGTCTTATTTGTATGCCCGTTATCGGCAAGCGTCTGGATGAACTTAATATCCCGATGATGGTGCAGAATAATACCGCCAAATATGGGACGGCTTTCACTGTATCCGTAGAGGCCAAGCACCGCACCAGTACCGGTATATCCGCTGCCGACCGTGCTGAAACGGTCAGGGCCATTGTTGACCCGGATACCAAACCTGAAGACCTTGTTCAGCCGGGGCATACCTTCCCGCTGCGTGCCCGCGACGGTGGAGTGCTGGTTCGGGCGGGACAGACTGAAGCGATTGTTGACATCGCCAGACTGGCCGGTCTCTATCCGGCTGGCGTTGTCTGCGAGATTATGAATGATGATGGGACAATGGCGCGCATGCCCCAACTCGAGGTAATTGCGGATAAGTTCGGGTTGAAGATAGTCAGTGTGGCCGACCTGATTGCCTACCGACGTCGTCACGAGAAACTGGTGCATAAGGTGGCTGAGGCAGGTCTGCCGACACGCTTCGGTAAGTTCAAGGCGATTGCTTACAGGAGTGATGTTGACCCAGACGAGCACCTTGCTCTCGTGATGGGTGATATAAATACAGAAGAACCTGTGCTGGTACGAGTCCACAGCGAGTGTCTCACCGGGGATGTCTTCGGCAGTCTTCGTTGCGATTGTGGTGAGCAATTACAGATGGCCATGCAGATGATTGCTGAACAAGGGCAGGGTGTTGTACTCTATATGAGGCAGGAGGGGCGGGGAATCGGCTTCCATAACAAGATACGGGCTTATGAACTTCAGGATAATGGTCTCGATACTGTGGAGGCTAATGAGGCTTTAGGTTTCCCTGCCGACAGGCGGGACTATGGCATAGGGATGCAAATACTGGTAGACCTGGGATTGAAGAATATTCGTTTGTTGACCAACAACCCCAAGAAACGGGCTGGACTGGAAGGTTATGGTCTGAAGATAGTGGAAACAGTACCCATTATCTGTGCACCGAATCCGTACAATTTGCATTACCTGGAAACGAAGCAGCAGAAATTGGGACACCTGCTGCACCTGCCGGAAGGTGAATCTGAATAGATTTGAGGGCAAACTCGTCCCCTGCCCGGTTTGTTCCGGTCGAATTGGACGATACCGCGAGGGCCGGTCAGTCCGATAAAAAGGAGGAAACAGTGAGTCTTTTTGAAGGGATGCTACTGGGAAAGGGCCTGAAGTTCGGGGTGGTGGCTTCGCGTTTCAATGAGTTTATTACCAATAAACTGCTTGAGGGAGCACGGGATGCGCTGCTTCGTCACGGTGTCAGTGAGGGGGACATAGATATTGCCTGGGTGCCTGGTTCATTTGAGATACCACTGGTAGCCCAGAAACTGGCCCAGACGAAGCGGTATGATGCAGTTATTTGCCTCGGGGCAGTGATTCGTGGAGCAACACCTCATTTTGAGTACATTGCTGCCGAGGTTACCAAGGGTATTGCCAGGGCAAGCCTGGAGACGGGACTGCCGATTGCCTACGGAATGATTACCGCCGACACTCTGGAGCAGGCAATTGAGCGTGCCGGAACCAAGGCCGGCAACAAGGGTTTTGATGCTGCCGTAGATGCCATCGAGATGGTAAACTTGCTTAAGAGCATTAGTTAGGCTTTAATCAGCAACCTTGTATACAGCGTCTCCCCGCCTCACCCGGTCCGGGACCTTAATACCAACAGAGTCCCCGGCTTTGGCTTCTTGCACGTTGACGTTATTGATTTGCATTGAGTCGACTGTCAGTTCGAGGTCGGTGGTGTGTCCCTGGATGTGGAGCTTATCGCCAATCTTCAATTTTCCAGTCAGCTCAATACCGGCTACTACCGGCCTGGCGAAGAAGTCGCTCACTTTCCCAATTGCTTCTTCAGGCATCGTCGTACCTCCTTATTGTTTTCACAGTATATTCTATCCAAATGAGGTAAATCAAGACTCTGGAGCGTAAAGGCTTTTTGACACGACTTTCGCTCTCCCATATAATTGAAATCGCCGTTTATTGATGTTAAAGACGTGCGCACAGGCGGTTTAGGATATTGCTGGATGGGAAGGTAGGGGCCTACTGCAATAGACTAGACCGGTTAAGGAGGGTAAAGACGATGTTCAAACGTATCCTGGTACCCTTGGACGGCTCAAGATTTAGCAGTCAAGCGCTTTCTTACGCAAGTGACATCGCCAAGCGTTATCAATCGGAGTTGGTTATTATTCGGGTGGTACCACCGGCCACCGTTATCCCCGGCTCAACGGCTACAGAAATAGGGGTAGACCCGACTGCCGCCAGGATAGCAGTGCAATCGGCGCGAATTCAGGACCGTGTCAACATAATGCGTGCCAGAAAGTACCTCCAGCGGAAATTAAGAGCAACTACCAAACAGGGTATAGAGGCGTCTTATCACATCAAACTTGGCGAACCAGGTGAGTCAATTGTCCAATATTCTGACGAAAAGAATGTTGACCTGATTGTGATGATGACCAGTGGCAAAGGTGGCCTGAAGCGGGCGATACTGGGGAGTGTTGCCGATGAGGTAACTCGAAAGGCTGGCATTCCGGTACTGCTCGTGCCGAAGCGAAAACGGCGACGGAGACGGCGGAAAGGCTCGTAGCTCAGAGAGCATGCCCGTCTGAAGCGGTGAATAGTCGGGTTATTTGCTGACGAGTACTTCCCGAAGCTTGAATCTGTGTGTCTGAGTTCGGTCTAAAGTCGCGGTAAGTGGTAGATTGAATGGGACGGTGTGTGGTATGCTATTGTATCCGGTAAGTTTTTTGGATATTTAATAGAGTAATAGTTTGTGGAGGGTGTGGCCTTGGCCGATAAAAACATAGCTCCAGCAGTGACTGAAGAGATAGTGCAGGATGTTGAGCGTCTCAAGAAACATCTCGACATGCTGGATACGCGTCTCGATAATATTGACTCAATGGTGACGGCTGTGGCTGAGCGTGTCATGAGCCAGCCGATTACCCTCAATATAGTTTGCCCGCACTGCAACAGAAACCTGGAGATTGCCATCATCGGCAAAGAAAAACCGACCCGTTAGGTTTTTTAGAGCCGGATAGCGTTGATTGTCCTCTCTGCGTGTGCTAAAGTATGCGATGGCGAAAATTAGGAAATCGCAAATAGGAGGTACGTATGCAGGTAGCTGCGCGAATTGACCAGGCCAAATATGACGCCTTTCGATGGAGGTACGAGCTCAGCCTGCCGATGAAGCTGGCGCTGGCACTCGGCCTTGCCGGACTGACCGGTCTGATTGCCCAGTTGAGGTTTGGTTGGCCGGTACCTATCACCGGGCAAACGTTTGCTGTGCTGCTGGCAGGTGTGCTTATGGGGAGATGGTGGGGGGGTATCAGCATGGCGATATACGTCGGTCTGGGTGCTGCCGGTGTCCCCTGGTTTGCACCAACTGCCGGGATGTCGGCGTTCACTGCCGGCGGAATTAGTCATCTCGCAGGCCCCACCGGCGGATATCTGATAGGTTTCATCTTGGCGTCGCTCTTTCTGGGCTATTTTACGGACAGATATGTCAGGTCCCGTAGCTTTCTCAGTATGCTGGGGTTGATGCTATTTGCCAACTTCTTTCTGATTTATGTTCCGGGCCTCCTCCAGCTTCACCTCTGGCTCGACCTCGTCGAAGGTTCGCCGGTGTCATTCACTGCTCTCCTCGGGATAGGGGCGGCACCCTTTATCATCGGCGATATCATCAAGGCTGTCACCGCAGCCCTCATTGCCAGGGGCGTTACTCCGAAAAGGGCCTATGGCAGTGAGGTAGACGGCGACAGGTGGTCAAGCTGGCGTATTCTTTAAGAAACGCTGACACGAGATATAGGTGATGATGCAACAAGAGGGGGTAGCCGGCCGAGACTGCCCCCCTCTTTTATGTACTTGATTAACTAGCCCGACGTCTGCTAGCATTATGGTAATGGGCGGTTAGCTCAGTTGGTTAGAGCGTTGCGTTGACATCGCAGAGGTCACAGGTTCAAATCCTGTACCGCCCACCATCTAGAAGACATCATCAGTTTGATTTTAATGAAGTCCTCTCACTAATCCTCTCTGCAAACCCTAACCTTGCATCACAGTTACGATTCCGCCAATCTTGTTATAATTGGGTTCGAGTCCCCTTTGGTGGGGCTTTTCTGGTTCTCGTAAGAGAGCGTATTGCCCGGGTTAGATATGATGGAAAATATTAGAAAATATTTGACATCTCTTTCCGCATCTACTAAATTATCATATTAGTGTGAAAGCTCTGTAAAGAAATTTCGTGTTGTTTGTTGGTGGCTTGCTCAGCTTGGGACTCATTAATTTCAGTAATGCTAAGAAAGGAGCATGAATATGGCTGACGAGGAACCAGGAAAATTGGAGGCTTTGAGGCAAGAGGTTCAGGCCTGGCTGAAGGAAAATCTGCCCGAGGGGTGGGGTTCACCCGGTTATGTAGCACCGGAGCGAGGCAGCAAGGAGGCACATGAGCTCGGTAAGCAGTGGCAAAAAAAGCTTTATGATGCCGGCTACACGGGATTCGGTATTCCTACGGAATACGGTGGTATCGAGCGCTCCCGAGAGGAGATAGCGGTTATCTTCCAGGAAATGCAACGTACCGGCACGCCTCCACCAGCGGCGTCTTTAGGCCCGATGATAGTAATACCGACCCTGCTACGGTATGGGAAGGAGTGGCAAAAGAAGCGCTTCATTCCCAAGATACTGAGTGGCGAGGAAAGCTGGTGCGAGTGCTTCTCTGAGCCCGATGCAGGTTCGGACCTGGCAAATATTCAGAAGACTGGCGTAAGGGATGGTGATGAGTGGGTAGTTAACGGACAAAGTGTGTGGACCAGCGGCTCGAAATTTGCTGACTGGGGCGTGGTGCCGGTGAGGACAGACATTAATGCACCGAGACATCGTAACCTGAGTTACTTTGTCTTTGACTGTACGAGCCCGGGGTTTGAGGTAAGGCCGTTAAAGCAGATGACCGGTGATGCCGAATTTAGCGAAACGTTTTTCGACAACGTGCGGATTCCTCATGAGAACATGGTGGGGGAAGAAGGCCAGGGCTGGTATGTGGCTATGGCTACTCTTGAGGCAGAGAGAGGCGGCGGTATTCAGTTTGTCGCGCCCAGCAGGCGTATCGAAGCGACGACACTGGGGGGCGTAGACATTTACGTCGAGCTGGCCAAGAATACGAAACGACGGGGCAAGATAGTCTGGGATGACCCTCTGTTCAGGCAGAGAATAGCTCAATTCGCTATCGAAAATGAGGCCATGAAACACAGTCGCGAACGTATGCGCGTTAAGGCAATGAAAAGACAGCTTACTGGAAACGAACAGTCCATAGGCAGTGTATTTTCGCGTGAGAAAAACCAGCGCCAGGCGAATATGGTGGCGGAAATCATGGGTGCCAACATCCAGTTCATGAGGGGTGACCCACGAGTACTGGACGATGGTAGCTGGGTATACACCTTTCTCAGGACGCGGGGCAACACCATAGAGACGGGCACCACGGAAATTAACCGCGGCATCATTGCCGAGAGGATACTCGGGCTACCCAGAACCAGGGGATAGTTCACGCCTAACATGTACCCGACTATTACAGTATTAAGATTAATGAAAAGGAGCACCGGAGATGGCGATAGAATATGGCCTTAATGAAGAACAGGAAATGCTCAAGACCATGGCCCGGGACTTTCTGGCCAATGAATGCCCGATGACGCATGTCAGAGAACTGATGGAAGATGAGACAGGATTTGACCCAGAGTTATGGAAAAAGATGGCAGAAGTGGGATGGCTGGGATTGGTGCTTCCCGAGGCATATGGAGGTGCAGGGATGAACTTCAGAGACCTGACCATCCTGCTTGAGGAGATGGGACGGACAGTACTACCCAGTCCCTTCATTTCCACTTTGCTTCTCGTTGGTATGCCCGTTCTCGCTTATGGCACTGAGGAGCAAAAGAATGAAATCCTGCCCAAGATAGCCAGCGGCGAGGCGGTTTGCACACTTGCCGCGCTGGAGGAAGATGGTGACTGGTGGGCTGATAGTATAAACGTCAGGGCCGACTACAGGGGTGGTCAATATGTTATAAACGGCACCAAGCTATTTGTTCCCGATGCCAAGGTGGCTGACTACATACTCATCGCTGCCCGCACCAAGCGTACTGAAAACCCTGAAGAAGGAATTACACTCTTCTTGCTGGATACCAAGGAAGTATGGGGTACAATGTCGACCCCGCTGAAGCTTATGGATGAAACGAGGAAACAGTATGAAGTAGTCTTCCTGAATGTGCCGGTACCATCCAATAATATTCTTGGCGAAGTACATCAGGGCTGGCCTATTATGAAGCAGATTGCGCTTAACACGACAGCAGCACTGTGTGCCGAGATGGTAGGGGCAGGCGAGAAGGTGTTAGAGATGACCGTCGACTATTTGAAAGAGAGAATAGCATTCGGTGTCCCCATCGGTAGTTTCCAGGCACTCCAGCACAGAGCGGCTGACCTGGTGATTGGGCTTGAATATTCCCGGTCACTGATGGAATGGGCGGCTGAAACTATCAAAGAAAGCGACCCCGATGCCGCCACAGCTGTGGCCATGGCTAAGAGCTTCTGCGGTGATACCTGTAAGAAAGTCGTCGCCGAGGGGATCCAGATGCACGGGGGCATAGGCTTTACCTGGGACCACGATATGCACCTTTATTTCAAACGAGTCTGGGCGAACGACAATGCCTTTGGTGACAGTAACTACCAGCGAGAAGTGGTAGCCCAAACTCTTGATGAAATTCACCAGTTAGCTGGAGGTGGCCGCTGGGCGAAGGCAGCAGGGAGAATGACTCCAATGGGTTAGGGCACGCCACGTCTATTTCTCCCTGGGTATCGTCACTGACAAGATGACAATAAGTAGCTCACTCACAGAGTTGGCAAATAGCAACACGAAGCGATAATAAGCACAGAGCAAGGACGATTACAGGAAGGCATTGCGCAAACTGACGTCTCGTGCAATGCGCATGATAACATAGAACAAAAAGGGAAATTAGGTAAAATTCTTCTCTTCAATAGCTTCTCTTCACTTGCCTGAAATAGAGTCTGTGTGGTTTACCGCTGACGCTGTAGACTGTGTGAATGAGCCTGGTAGTGCATATCCCCAACTACCTTAGCTTTGAAGAGGACTACCGGGGTGTTGTACGGCCAGTGGAAATCCTCCGCTCTTTCTACGGTTTCATCATACCTGAAGCTTATGCTAATAAAGCGAAAGAACAGGATAAGCAGGTGAACCAGCTTGCAGAGCAAATCATGCGACAGGAACCGAGATACCGAATTGTTCTAAATCAGCTGGAGTCCAATTATGACACCCGAGTTGGGGAGCAAGAAGAAACCCGACTGTCCCCTGATGTTGAGAGATTCCTTCAGCAACTAAACAACCGCTTCAGACAAGGGCAATAGGTCTGTCAAACCAGTTTTTACCGTACTTGCTGATATGCTCCAGATTCTTGTGCATTCTCACCAGACTGCCGTGCTGGTTTAGCTTAACTTCAGATGGTATACTCAGACTTTATACGGCAAAGGCTAAAAGAATGTGGGATGGAGGCATGCTTACAGTATGGGGAGCCATAGAGGACTGGCGTAGTATACGCAAATTCGCTCTTGATGATGTGCCTGACGAAATGATAGAGCAAATACTCGGAAGCGGCCAGACTTGCGCCTTAAGGGAGCAAACGTCAACCGTGGCGCTTTATGGTGGTCAAAGAACAGAAAAGCAGGCAGGCACTGTGCCGTATATGTGCAGAGTAAAAGTTCTTTGAGGAAGCACTGGTGGTAACTTACGATAAAGGATACTTCCAGTCTCCGGAAGGAGCAGGGAATGTTTCTATTGAGGGACTGAAA
>Ga0315554_1000532_pt1 | contig 22808 bp, 14 predicted proteins | sample SalMarSW160370MG_FD_202114 | JGI IMG/M metagenome (GOLD analysis project Ga0315554, IMG submission 202114) | Salt marsh sediment microbial communities from the Plum Island Ecosystem LTER, Massachusetts, United States - Salt Marsh Sediment SW1603-70 ... | reverse complement strand
CTGGTGTTTGTTCGGAATGTTTACTCATTATTTTTCCTTAATTTTAGGGAAACGTGATATCGCTGTTATTTTTTTGGGAAGTCCGAGTAAATATCCTCACTACGTTCTTGATGGTATCCAACACGAAAATACGCCCGCTGGTATTCACGGCCACGTCAAAGCCTGGGGCCTGAGAGGCGGGGCCAAATTCAGAAACACGCGAGGGGCCACCTTCGACCAATTGTTCCGGCCCGGCGACGACGCCGACAAAAGCGCCCTCGGGGTCACAAATTTTGACGCGTATGAGGCCCTTCTCGCAGGTGACAAAGGTTTCATCTTGAAGTATGGCAAAATTGACCGGATTGCAGCAGCCGCAGAAGCCTTGTACACCTGCCGAGAATTGGCCCCACCAAAACTCGAGGTCACCATCAAACGTATATGCTTCAATTCGATGCTGTCCCGGATTGGTCACTCGCAACAATCCATCACGGGCAACTGCAAGGTCAAAATATGGACTTGGTACGACGAAGCCCGAAATGTTTTTGTCCTTGTCTCTTGCGCCGATACGGTTGCTTAACTTTCCGGTTTTATCGAAACGGTGAACAATTCGATTGCCGGCATCGGCGACAAAGACATCGTTTTTTGAAACAGCGATACTGGTTAAAACCGCATCACTGCCCAAATTTTGCCATGTTGCCAGCGGCTTTGGCGGGTTTCCATAGACCTGCACATAGTTCTTCATCGCGATATAGATTTTTCCGTCGGTATCGATAGTCAAACACATCGGCGCATCAGCCAGCTTTATTTCGCCGAGGTCATTGCCACTTTCATCGAATTTGCGAATAGCTTTGTCGCCGGCCACGTAAATTGTTCCTTGAGGTGCCAAGGCAATGGCGCGGCATTTGGTAAATCGAGTGTTGATTGCCGGGGCCGACTCTTTATAAAGAATCAGGTTCGGGTCGATTTTGCCGAGTTCGCCAACGTCATAGATGAATTCCTGTCCAAGGCCGCTGCCTTTTTTGCCCGTCGTATCAAACCGTACAACGGCAATGACAGCAACGACAATAGCGACGGCAATGAGACCGGCTATAAGTATTTTGGTATTGGCTGTTGCTAATCGCCTGTTCATTTTCATGTCTTTTTAATTTTTATGTTCCGGTTTTCCAGCGATTCATTTTAACAAAGGAACCGCCCGGCTGCAACGTGAGCCGGCTACGGCCCTGTGACATCCAGACATATCATTCTATTCATATCGCGGACAATCAATCTTCCGGAAGCAAGGGCCATAGGTCCCCATGATTCGGGGCCCTCGAGCACTTTGGCTTCTGCAAGCTGTACGTAGCCGGTCGGCGTGGCTTGTGCCAGAGTAAGGACACCTTCGTCATTCATAATATATATCTTGCCATCCGCAATCATATACGGCCCCAATCCACGCGGTCCAAACAGATGCGTAGCCGGGCTGGTCCAGACAATTTGGCCGTTTAGGTCGAGACAGGTCAGGTGCTTATCCGGGCGAATTCCGTATATATGGCCATCATAGAAAACGGGGCTGTGTTGCTCCGAGCCAAACACCTCCGAATCGAGTTTAAATAAAGGCTTTGAGCTTATTATATTGTTTTCCCGGGTTAATTTCAGCATCATTGCTCCGGCATTGTATCCACCGGCCAGGAAAAACAAGCCGTCGCCAACGACCAAAGGGATTGTGACGTTTGCAACCCGGATTTTCCACTCGTTGTTTTCCCACAAGATGCTTCCATCCTCTGCCCAAACGCCCACTACAGCACCACTGGCACAGTAGACGTACATACGAGTACCCATAAATTCGGCCGGTATAACGGAAGAATGTGTCATCACCCATTTATTTGGGTTCGGGCTTTGCCATAAAATTTGGCCCGTTTCGCAATCTACCGCCATTATCAGGGTATCGCCGCCGACAGCAATAATCGCCTTGCCGTCGTCGATGAGCGGACATTGGCCGGCATACCAGTCGGGCACCGTTGCCTTAAAATCCTTGACCAAATCAAGCATCCATCGAAACTCGCCGGTTACAGAATCGAGGCAGGTAACGTGGCATTTCGGTCCTAATGTTACGACATATTTTTCTGTAACTGTGGGCACTGTTCTGCTCATCCCGTGATTTCTTTTGACCCTGACAGTATACGAATATTGCCAGATATCTTTTCCATCCTCAAGGGACAGGCATCGAATGACATCGGCCTGCTTTTGGCGGTCGTAATCCAAAAGGTAGACTCTGCCGGCCAGAATTGCCGCGCCGGCGTAGCCTTCACCGACATCAATAGACCAGAGGACCGTAGGTCCGTCCGGGCCCCAGGTTTGTGCAAGGTCAACGTTTTCAGTACTTATGGCGTCGAAGTTGGCGCCTCTAAAGCGAGGCCAGGCGCCGGGCAAGTCCGCGGGGACACCATCTAACCGGAGGAATTCACTGCGAATTGACCCTTCACCATTTTTCTCGATAGATGATTGCGGGAGGTTTTCAGGGATTGGCAGTCGGAGTGTAAACTGGGCTGCGACATCCCGCTTCAGCCAGAGGTATAATGAGACCACACCCACTATAACCAGTGCGACCGGAATTATCCTGGCGATGGGTGAATCCCTCATGTGTTCCTCGTCAGTATTTTGTGGCAATTATTCATTTCTTAACGCTTCCAACAGTTTGCCACTCAGGGCAAATGTAGTTGCCACCCATATCCATACTAATCCACTTATTCCTATAGCAAGAATTATCAATGCCAGCGAAGGATAGGGCACATTCGCAGCCGGTGAACTCAAGGCAGGGCCAACTGCCACGATGGCAGCGATAATCCCGCACGCCAGGCCACAGAGGCAAAGTGCCCCGTGTTCATACAATATCATTCGCTTCAGCGCGATTTTATTAATTCCTACGGCCTGCATCATAGCCAGTTCTCCCCGGCGGTCAAGCACATTACGCAGGACGACGAGGCCAAGGCCTGAACTTGCAAGGATAAGCCCCAAGCCGCCCAGGAGCTGAAATATAGACAGATATGTGTTCTCGACGGCACTAAAGTCGGCCAATCGCTGAGTCGTGCCAGTCAGCGCCAGTCCGAAGTCTGTCAAGGCTGCAGAAAGAATATCCATCACCTTGTCCGTCTCTCCCGGCGGAGTGTCGATGAGGAAAATTCTGTACCCGTTTTCTGACGGGAAATGTTTTACAAATTCGTTTTCGGAAATGACTAAATTTCCCTGCAGGATCGAATTTTGCAGCATTGCCACGATTCGCAGCCGAAAGGTTCGTCCCATTTCGTCGGTGTACTCCAGATCCTCGCCGACGGATTTGCCCAGTGCCCATACGATAGTTGCGTAATCACCAATTGCGGGCACGATATGATCTGGATAGTCAAGGCTGAGTAATTTCCATCCGTCCTCATTGCCGATACCTTCAATCATGTCCGTGAAACGAAAAGCATCTCGTATTTGTTCCGGCTGTACGCTTAGCAAAGAAGGTGTTTGAGCCCTGTTCAAATTGAAACAGCTCGCATCGTCACCCTCATGGAGGCGCAACTGAAGTATGTTGACGTTGTCAAGGCTCCTGTCATCCAGACCTGTTGATTGGCGGCCGGTCTTGCTGTTCAAGTTATGTACAACACCTATGGCGGATTCGCCGAAAATGGCAAAGCCCCCTGTGCCGGAGTCGCGTCTGTGGGCATTTTTCAGGGGCTTGTGCCTGTTAGCCCCTACTGCAATGACCAGAAATATCCCACACGCCAGCAGGGCTGCGACGGCCAGGCTTCGCCCGCTTCGTCTTGTTGCGTTTCGCAGTCCCAGACCAGCCAGTGACGCCAGAGGTTTGCTCCAGGTGTCTTTGAGCGTTCTCAGGAAGAACTGGATAAGGGCGAGTCCGGATATCAGTATTAAGGCACCGGCTCCAAAAAACGCACCGGCGGCGGCGCTTCCTTCAGCAGCGGTCATAAAGGCAATCAGTCCTGCCGCCGCCACTGATGTAATTGCCGCTATCCATAGGCTGAGCCGGCGTCTTGTGATGGGTACGGCCTCGAAAAATTGCCATTTCAATTCCCCCACAAGAAGCTCGTGGGCCGGCCTGGAGACCTGCTTATGCAAAGTCAGCCATATTGTTATCAGGCAGATGCCTACAGCAGCCGACGCTCCAATCCATAACGTAGATGGTTTTGCATGAAACTGGATTGCCGAACCGCTTACCGCAACTCGCCAGATGGTGGCCAGTCCGTAAATCATGGCCCTGGTATAGAGCAGGCCCACTGCTGTTCCTGCAATGGCTCCAAGCAGAGCCAATATTCCGCCTTCGATAAATAGTAACCGTCTTACTAACCTGGGCGGAAAACCTACGGCCAGCAGCATTCCAACCTGCTCGCTGCGTTTCTCGACGCCGAAAACGAAGATAAGACTCATCAATACCAGGGCGGCTATAATGAGAAAGAAACTAAAACCTAAAAAGAGCTGGCCGAAGTCGGTTGCTTCATTGCCTGCTTTGATGCCGCGTGCGCGAACGGATTGAAAGTAAAGCCCTACCGAAGCGGGGTCGACTGCTTTTAATATCTTTGCTGTTATATTCTCGTAGGTTTGCATGCTCGGTTTATCAGATAGTGGGTAGCGTACTGCTGTCAGGTTTCCGTACCTGTTGGCCCATATTGCCTGGCCGGCCTTGAGTGTGATAAAAGCCTTCGGTGTACCCTTGAACTTGTCCCAATAATCCTCGTCGACTTTGCGTATCTTATCGAGGTCGATAGGAATGCCTCTGTCCCAGTCCCTGCAATTATCAGCGTGTGCCAGGCCGGGAAAGTCCGGCATTAAGTCCGGGTCGATTGCGGGGCCTTGCATGGGAAGGATTCGGCGAATTTTGAAGGCGGTTTTTTCCTCGTCGAGTTTTCTCATCGGGCTGACAACGAAGTAGGTCAGCTCAAGCAAATCGCCTACTTTAGCGCCAAGGTCGTCGGCAAGCCATTGATTGATGATGATTTCATCGTCCTCGATGTCCATCGGGATAAAGTGATTGGAATCCGCCGAGTTTCCGATGGCGGTTACCATCGAATAGGGGGTAGACTTATCACCGCAGTGTAATTCGTTGACAAAATAGGTGAGGATTCCAACAGCACCGTTTGCGGAATTCATCGCCGCTTCGGCCAATGGCTCGTCAATGAATATCCGTCTGCTGCGTAGTTCAAAGATATTTTGTTTGTCCAGTTTGTGCAGTTCAAGGCCGGCGTCGGCGAGCTGCCAGGACTTGTGGACAGCTTCATTAGCTCTTTCAGCCGTTAGAGTGTTGCTTTTATCGCCGGCGACTAACAGGATGTTGGCTTGTTCGGTTCGGTCGAGTTTCTCCTGGAGCCATTGAATGGGGACATAGGCATTTAATGGTGGGATTTGATTGGCCTTTAGGCTGAAGCGGCCAAACTCGGAGGCACCTGCCACTGCTTTTACGACAAGTCGAAAGGCGAGGGACAAATCCGAATCCGGTGTGATGGGGATATCGCGTGACATCAGGGCCGGCTGTTCGATTCGCAGCAGCACTTCATCGCCGACAGTAACGTCGAGTCTTGCGGCCAGAGAGTCGTTGAGGGCAATGCCTTCAGTGAAATCTTCGCCGAAGGGATTATTGTGTGCGCCGAGGGTAAAAAAGCGGTTGTCAACGCCAAGCACATCGATTTTATTTGCGCGTTTTGTGCCGTCGCTGTTTGCAACGATACCTCGAAGATAGAGCACGGGGGCCGTGGTTGTGTTCAGCTCTTTTTGTAGTTTTTCTGCCAGTGCGGTACTGAAGAACCGGTTATTGGCGACGAGAGCGAGATTCGTATTGCCCAGCCGGGATACTGCCATCATCCTGAGGCTGTGGTGGACCGAATCTCCGACAAGCAGTGCGCCTGTGAGTATGGCCGTACTGGTCATAACGGCCAGGAGGACGCCAAGGTTCGTCCTCCAGTAAAAGAGAAGACTTTTTTTAACGAGACCTAATAATCTCATTACGAAGATGTCCTATCGGCCAACGTGCCGTTACTTAATTCCAAAACCCGGCCCATGTGCTCGGCGAGCTTGATTGAATGGGTCGCGAGAATGAGTGTTACCTGTTCACTGCGGTTTAGCTCAACGAGCAGCTCCGCTATGTTTTGTGCCGCGTGCTCATCGAGTGAGCCGGTCGGTTCGTCGGCGAGCAGGAGCTTTGGCTGATTAATCAATGCCCTGACGACGGCTACGCGCTGTCGCTGTCCGCCTGAGAGTTGGCCCGGCCGATGGAGCAGCCAGTCTTTGAGGCCGACACGTTCGAGCAGACTCACAGCCCTATTTTTTGCCTCCACACTTTTGGTGCGGTTTTTTTCAGCAAGGGTGGGCACTAATACGTTTTCGAGTACGGTACACTGAGGCAGAAGATGGTGCAGCTGGAAGACGAAGCCGATTTCCTTGTTGCGGATTCTCGCGAGTTCAATATCGCCGGTTTTGGCGAGGTCTTTGCCGTCGAATAAAACCCGGCCTGCGGTGGGGCGGTCGAGGGCACCAATGATATTAAGGAGCGTGCTCTTGCCGCTGCCCGAGGGGCCGACGATGGCAACGGATTGGCCTTTCTCAATCTTAAGAATTATGTCCTTCAATACAATGACGGTGCCGGTGTCGGCCGGTGACGGATAGCTTTTTTCGACGTTAATCAGTTCAAGCATAGTGATTCTCATGGATTAGATTTCGTGATTTTCTTATATATACGTATTAATTCGGCTGCGGTTTGCTCAACATTGAATTTTTGGTGGACCTGGTCTCTGCCCTGTTTTCCTAATTGCCGAGCGTGTTTTGGGTTGAGCAGTAAAGGTTGCATCGCTTCGACGAGTGCGTCTGTGTTGTTAGGCTCGTATAGTACGCCTCCGCCTGTTATTTCCAGTAGCTCAGGGAAGACACCGCTTTTGGGTGCGACGACCGGCACGCCGGCGGCAAGGGCTTCGATTAAATACCGGGCATAGGCGACAGGCTTTTTCTCCGGCACCGAGAGCAATGACAGCGTTTGAAGAAAATCTATTTTTGTATCTCTATCGAAAGCCGACAGGAATTGAACATCATCAATTAATCCGACGGATGTGAGTTTCTTGTGGATACTGTTTATGAATTCGGTGTCAGCGCTCATTTTGCCTCCTGCTATGCGGAGTTTTGCATTTTTGAGATTTTTATTTTTCTTCAATTTTATAAAGGCGTCAACCAGCGTATCGAGGCCCTTATCGTGACACATGCGTGAAAGATAACCGATGGTGGGGACATCAGGTTGGACGGGGGGCGGCTTATACCCATCCAGCGAAATACCCATATACACGACGTGCACTTTATCCTCGCTGAGATTGAGTCTTTGCTGCATCACTTCGGCGTAATATTTGCTGACGGCTATAAATGCGTCTATATTGTTTGCCCGTTCCGTAAGCATGTCCCAGATTTGTTTGTCATAAGGCGACGGCATCATGTCGAGAAAGGCATCCTCATCCTGAAGTAAACAGACAATCGGGACGCCCAGTCTTTTCTTAAAGCTTTCGCTCAGGCCGGCCAGCAGGATATTGGACAGGCATACGATGTCGAGTCTGTTATCCTGTGATTCGAGCCATTCGATGAGGCGGTTTAATTCCTTTAATTGTCGGCCTTGTTCTCCGCGCATCATTGACATTGTGGTTTCGGCCAGTTCACGGGAACTTGTCATTTTGGATTTGCGGGCGAGCCATCTCAGGAGTTTCGGTGAATCGAACAGACGGTCGAGCCAGCGGGGTGTCTTTTGGAAGAGTTTTGATTTTTGTTGCAGGTAGACGTTTATACCTCCGAAGAAAATCGGGGTATCATCGAGAGGTTGGTTTCTGTCGCTGCTGACGGGCAGGTACATGGGGACCATTACAACATCGTGGCCTATGCTGCGCATCGCCGTGACGAGGGCGGTGTCGCGGAGGCAGTTGTCGCAGTAAAAGCTGTCACCTGTGCCGGGTGTAATCTGGATGATGTTCATAAGGATGACCTCCGGTTCTACCGCTTTTGCCCAAAGGCATAAAGATACCCATCTCCGCTGCCTACGATAACCATTCCCTGGGCGACGGCGGGAGAAGAAGAAACAGGCTGGCCAATTTCATAGGACCATACTTTACTGCCATCGGCCAGTCTTACCATATAAAGCCGGCCGTCCTCTGAGCCGACAACGACCTTGTCTCCGCAAATCACGGGGGAACTGTCTATTTCATCAAGTGCCTTGAATGTCCAGACCGGCTTTCCATTGTCGCGGCGGACACAGTGAAGGCGATTGTCACGGCCTCCGAATATGACGACGTTTCGGTCGACTGCGGGCGAGGAGAAGAAGGGATACTCGCTGCCGGTGTATTTCCAGACGATTTTGCCGGAATCAATATCGGCGCTGAGGAACACATTATCGTAATTGCCTACATAGACCCGGCCTTCAAAGATGGCGGCGGAAGCGGCGATGAATGAGCCTGAGTCGATTTGCTTGATTTCGCTGCCATCGATGAGGGACACGATGTGAATCATCGCATCACAGCCGCCGAAGGTGACAATACCCTCTCCGACGGCGGGTGAGCCGTTTATATAGTTTGCCGTTTCGTATTTCCACATCAGCTTGCCGGATTTTGAATCAAGGCAATACAAGGTATTATCGTAGCTGCCGACGAGTATCCAGATGCTCTTGCCGTCCGGTGAGCGGGTCCAATTGGCGGCTCCGAGAATCTGGCCATTCGTTTCGTATTTGAACTTAAGCTGACCGCTGTTTGCGTCAAGGGCGTAGAGGAAATTGTCGGACGAGCCGATATAAACGCCGCCATCAACGACACAGGGTGTGGCCTCGACGGCGTCGCCGGTTGGGTAAGTCCAGACCTTGTGTCCTTTTTCCAAATCGACGGCGTAGACATTTGCATCCGCTGAGCCGATGAAGACAAGGTTGTCCTCGATGGCGGGTGAGGATTTTATTTCACCGCCGGTTTTGAATTTCCAGAGAAGCTGGAGGGAATCCGGCAGAGAGCCTGCAGCGATGCCGAGCAGGCTTTGTCCGCCGTGAAACATGGGCCAATTCATCTGGGCCTGGATATCGACCTGTGGCTGGGTGAGCTTTGTTTTGGTTTCCTGGTTGCCTGTGTCAGGTAGCTTGAGCATTTTCGCTACGATGACTAAACAAAGTCCGGCGATGACAACAACGGCTGAAATGGTTTTATTTACCTTCATAAATAGTTCACGCAAACAGTGATTATCACATAGTCCTTAAAGTAATGTTTTAATGATAATGGATTTGCTTATCATAATCAACGATGGCTTTTGAACACTTTGTACTTAAAGCGATACTTATGTTGAAGCTGTGAGTTCTTCGATGGCCTTTGCGACGATGTAGTCGGGCAGTTTGCCGAGAGCGGGGGAGGCCCGGTAAGCAGCAATAATGCTTTTATCCGGGAAGGCACCAAGGTCTTTTATAAGTTCATCGGCCAGTTCCTGCAATTGCTGCTCGTTTGTTCGTGCCTGTAGTTTGTTTTGGGCAGCTTCTACCAAGGCCTCGAATTCGGCCAGGCTGTCGTAGAAATTGAGCTGCAGCTCTAATTCGAAGGCCTGTTTTATTCTGGTGCTGTCAAAGGTGTATTGAATACCGATCGGATTGTACATTTCAATCCGTTCATCGACAAAGGCCAGGCAGGCATCTTTGTATGCGTCGAATTTTTCCCGGGTGATATTTCCAAAGCCGCTGTTTGCGAATTCGGCATGGAGCAGCTTTTCTATTTTCTCGGCCAAAAGCTGCCTGCCGGCTACGAGGCGGTTATGCAGGGTCTCGTAGTATGTGTTCAGGAGTAATTTTGTTTCACTCATTTTTTTCACAAATCCTGCTGCGCACATACAATCGAATTGCTTAATTGTATCATGGAGAACTCTCCGATACTACAGTTTCAGCAGTTTGAAGTAAAAGAGGTGCGCGATGTTAAAACAATGTTGAAAAAAAGTGCTTTTTTGAAGTAATATTTGTTTAATTTTTTGCAAATTTTTATGGAATTTTATTCGTTTTTTTGGCTATCAAATTTGCCGAGCAGGCCGTTTTCGGCATTTTTCAACAATTTCACCTTTATTAGTTCGTTTTTGTCCGGTCCTTTGTCTGAATTTTCGAGATAGACCATAAAATACCGTTCGCATCGTCCGCCGGGCTGTCGCTCGACCTTGAGGCTCTCGACAGGCTGATTGCTGTTTTCAGTTAAAATTGTCGCTGTTTCGCCCAGAAATTGTTCGCGAAATTTGGATTCCAACCGGCTGTTCAAAACGCGCAATATTTGTGCTCTTTGCTTTATAACTTTAGTATCTACGGTATCTTGCATATTTGCAGCGGGAGTGCCTTTACGCGGAGAGAAGCTAAAAATGTGCATTTTTGCAAAGCCAACGTGTTTAGCTAAATTTACAGTTTGCTCAAAATCAGCATCGGTCTCGCCGGGAAAACCGACGATTATGTCGGTCGTGATGGCGGGCCTGTCAAGGCGGGATTTAATTAAGGCGACTTTATCAGCAAATTCATCTGCATTGTATTGTCTGCCCATTCTTTTCAGGACGGCGTTTGAGCCGGACTGGAGCGACAAATGTAGATGTGGCATAATGTTAGAGTTTTTTGAGAAGGTTTCGAGTAATCGGGGCGTTACGTCAGCCGGCTCCAGTGAGCTTAGTCTTATCCTTTCAAGATTGAGTATTTTGGCCATTTTATCGAGCAGTTCAGGCAATTTGTCGTTTTGTCGGCTGGGCCAGTTTTTTCGTCTGACGGTTTTTTGGCCGTAAGCTCCGAGAAATATACCAGTTACGACGATTTCCTTATGTCCTGCCTGGACAAGTGCTCTGGCCTCTTCGAGGACGGTTTCAGGCGGTTTATTGTGGACAAAAGGGCGTGTTTTAGGTACAATACAGTAACTGCAATATCCGTCGCAGCCGTCTTGAATTTTTAGAAAGGCCCTTGTATGGCCTCTAAAGGCTGATAATTGCGTTAGTTTGGGTGGATTGATCTGGTTTTTGGGGGAGAAATGGAGGTTTTGGGAACTGTAGGCAGCAGTTTTTGCACCTGTTATTTCAGCTAAAGTGGCAGGCAGGCTATCTCGATTATTGATAAGATAAACATTTTGGCCCAGATCGTATATTTCGCCGATTTGGACGGTTGGCAGGCAGCCAGCGACGATTACAACGGCATCGGAATTTAGTTTTTGGGCTTTTCGGATTTGCTGCCGGCTCTTTGCTGATGCAGTGTGTGTTACGCAGCAGGTATTTATGACGGCGAGTTCGGGCTTTTCGGCTATATCGACCTGGCGCAGACCGAGCTGTTCGAGCAATTGTCGAATTTGCTGGCTTTCGTATTGATTGACTTTGCACCCAAGAGTATTTATGGAAAAAGTTTTCATAATAAGATATAATATAGTTGTTAAAATAGATTTACAAGCTCGTTGAGTTCATTGTTGGTAGTTCATAGTTCACAAACTCAAAGGTTTGAGCTAAAAACTGAGCGGGAGGTGTGTTATGGCTGTAAAGTCCAGTGCGGTTTGGGCAATAGATATCGGCAGTAATTCGCTGAAGGCACTGCACCTAAGCGCTGAAGGTGACGTTGTTGAGGTGGTCGGCTTCGACAATATCCAACACAGTAAAGTTGTTACCGGGGCCGGGGTCACGGCTGCAGAGAGGGATGAGCTTGTTGCATTAAGTTTTCGTCAGTTTATAGAGCAAAACAATCTTGGCAAAGATGTTGTAGTTGTCTCTGTTCCGAGCCAGAACAGTTTCGCGCGTTTTGTGAACCTTCCGCCCGTTGAGGAAAAGCGTATTCCGGAGATTGTCCAGTTTGAAGCAGTTCAACAGATACCTTTCGATATTAATGATGTGCAGTGGGACTGGCAGTTGATGACGGAAGAGGAAAGCCCTGAAAAGAAAGTAGGTATCTTTGCGATAAAGAATGAAGTAGTTAATTCGGCTCTGGAACATTTCAGCAGAGAAAATGTACAGGTCAGCTACGTTCAGATGGCACCGATGGCTCTTTATAACTACGTGTTGTATGACCGTGCCGACTTGGTTCGTTCCGATGATGAAGCAGTTGTTATTCTCAATATAGGCGCAGACAATACGGACCTTGTTGTTTGCACGGCCTCGACCGTGTGGCAAAGGTGTATCCTAATAGGAGGTAATGCCTTTACGCGGGCGATAGCAGATACCTTTAGACTTAATTTTGAAAAAGCAGAGAAACTAAAACGTACGGCTCCGATGAGCAAATATGCCCGGCAGATATTCCAGGCGATGCGGCCGGTTTTTACAGATTTGGCGACTGAAATACAGCGTTCACTTGGTTTTTACAGGACTTCTCATCCGAAAACTAAATTGTCAAAGATTATCGCTCTTGGCGGTGGTACTAAGCTGCGAGGCCTTCTGAAGTATCTTCAGCAGACAGTGGAAATACCTGTTGAGATGCCTGATTCATTTAAGAGACTTGGGATAAGCTCAAGTGTGTCGGCAGCAAAATTTCACGAGAATGTGAGCGATTTTGGTATAGTTTACGGTCTTGGTTTGCAGGGTCTGGAACTGAGCAGGATAGAAAGCAACCTTCTGCCCCGCAGCATAGCACGTTCAATGGCATGGGCAAGTAAAGCCAGATACTTTATTGCTGCGGCGAGTTTGATCCTGTTGGTTTCAGTTCTGGCCTTTGCTCGAACGCTTTTCGACAAGGCCACCTATGGTGAAAAAGAAGATGTTCGGCAGGAAACCACTGAAATTCTTGCCGCAGTAGGCCAGGCCAAGAGCAGAGACGACGCAGAGAAAAAAGCGGGGTCGGGTTATGAAGCGATGATAGCAAAGAGATTTGAAGTTTTTAAATATCGTGGAGTTGTCCAGCAATTGATAGAATGCGTAATATCTGCTTTACCTAACGAGAAAAACAATCCTGCACAAAGCGAGCTTTATCGGGCCTTTGCCGCCGGTGATGTGGAGAAGGTTTTGGAGACTGAGCGCAGTGAACGAAAGCAGATATTCATAACGAACCTGGACATTTACTTTGTCGAGGACATTAACACAACGAAGTTTGAAAACAGAACCAGAGACTATACCGCGTTACATGAAAGAAGCCGGAGTATGCAGCAATACGCAGGAGCTGGAATCGACCCGGGATTCTTTGTAACAATAGTGGGGTATAGTCCCTATGACTACCGGAGAATATATGAATTAATGGATCCCGCGGGAGTGGAAGATGCCCCGGCTAAATGGGGATTTATTACTCGATTAGCGCATCTTGATACAATAGTTGACGGTAACAGCCCGTTTGAGCTTTATGAGAGAACCGATGTCAAGCACTTCAAGCTGGAAATAGGTGAAGTCGAAGCCCGTGAAATGCGAAGTGGAAGAGATACTATCGATATGCTTAGAGGTATAGGTGTTGAGGAAATTAGGTATGAACAATCGAGAGCGGAAGGGGCGAGTATGACAGGAGCGAGAATGGCAGGAGCGAGAATGGCAGGAGCGATGGGAGCTGAATTGAGAGCTGTGACGTTTTTGGTAGACCCTATGACAAAGGAGGTTATCAGTAAGGTTGCAGAGTTGGACGAGGACGGGAAACTTAAACTCGACGGCAGCGGTAAACCTATTTATAAGGTTAATGACAGTTGGTTTGTCCTGAATGTCAAATTTGCGTGGAAAGATGCACCAAAGCCGCCTGCCGCAGCAAGTTTAGCCGGGTCGTCTACTTCTCGTCAGTCGCGAACGTCTGCTGTTCCGAGCAGCAAGACGACCAGCAAGCCGAGCACAGTTCAGCCCGGCCGAAGCCGAACGAGCAAATATGAGGACTATTAGAACAAGGTTTTGTATGTCTATAATGCGGATTGTTGATTTAGGCGGAAGATTGACGCTGAACAGTAGTAAAAAATGAAAAGAGCAGAATAGAGTAGTGAGCTAAAATGGACATCTCCCGATTTAAGGTTGTTATACGTAGGTTGAGTGTTGTAAGAAGACATTCATCGCTATTTGTACCGGTTCTTATAGGGCTGGTCGGAGTTTTTCTTTTTATACCTGCCCAGTTAATGAGCGGCAAACTGAAAAAACAGATGTCCCAGGAAAGTGTTACTAACAGGGGCAGACAAGTTACGTCCCTACGACAAAGTGCCGTTTCCAGTGACCAGTGGTTAGTAGAGCATGAGCGTCAGCAGGCCTATAAAAACGATGCCAATCAAATAATGATTTTGGCTGAGGGACTTACAAAAAGACCATTATTAAGCGAAGGGATATTTCCCTCGCCGACAGATGCCTCAATGTCGATTTTCCGTCAATTCGGTCAGCGGTTTCGCGAAGGTGTGAATGAAATGCTTAAGCGTGTAAAAGCCGGTGAGTGTCCTACGGAAGAGGAGTTGAAGAGAAGTTTGGGGGCCGTATCGGGCAGGCGCAGCAGGTCCAGTCGCTTCAGAGGAAATTTGAGCGGAGCAGATGATGAGATAAGAGAAGCTCTTTGCCTGTCGAAAGCTAAGGCAGCAAGTATTTATTGCAGTCCATTAGATATGAGCGGATATGAATTCTGGGGCGAATATCAGTATGCCGGGACAAACGAGGCAGTTGAGGATTGCTGGTATTATCAGTTGGCTTACTGGATAATCGAAGATATTATCGATACGATAGAGTCTGTGAATTCGAGTTCAAATAGTGTTTTCGAATCACCGTTGAAAAGTCTTCTTGGTGTGGATTTTCATAACGCGTGGATGACCACTTCATCCAGGGGAAAAACGAAGGGTGAAAAGCCCAAGTATGTTCTTACAATTTATGAAGGACTTGCAGTTCCATATACTCGTCGGGTATGCGACGGCGACATTGACGTTGTGCATTTTAACGTTCGTGTTGTGGTTGCTGCGGATGCGGTTTTGCAGTTTACGCAACAACTTTGCAGTGCCAAGGAGCATATAGTTCGCGGCTCAAGCGGGCATATACAGGGTGCAAAATATGCAAAGCATAATCAGATAACCATTTTAGAAACGAGGATAACAGCGATTGACCGAGAGGATGAAGCTCACAGTCTCTATCGTTACGGTGAAGATGCTGTGGTGGAATTGAGTTTAATTTGCGAATATGTCTTTAGCACGAAAGGCTACGATGAGCTTAAGCCTGTATCGATTAAGAAGAAGCAGGTAGTTCCCACTCTACCGATTGGGATGGGCCGGGGTTCTCAGCGTGCTCCTGTTAGTACGCCGAGCAAAAAAGTAATGGAATAAAACAGGAAAATATCCAAAGGTGTAGCAATGCGTAAAAAGGACAGTAACTTTTTCGAAGAGCACGTTGAAAAAATGATTTTGGCTGTTGTCGGGCTTGTGTGTTTATGGCTTTTCATTACGCGTGTTGTAATCAGCCCGAACAGAATTGAATACTCCGGCAGGAAGCTCGGCCCCGGCGAGATTGATCTTAGCATAAGCAGAGAAGCGGAGCTATTGAAGAATAAGCTGGACAGCAGTCCTGAGCCGCTGCCGCCGTATAAACGGCGGGTTGATGATTTTGTTGGTCTTGTCAATTTGCCGATAGGTGATATTGATACCAGCCTGAACTGGCCACTGCCTATTTATAGTTCCATGGACTTTTTTACTGATAAGCGAAAGTATCATATCCCCTCGATTGGGGAGGTCAGCGATGCGACACTCGAATACATCAGGGCGGTAGCTTATGTGCCTATGGTGGAGATTGACCGGGAGATTCGTTATGATTTAACGGTTAGCAGGCCAAATGATATTGATTTTGTGACGGTAGAGGCGAAGTTTGATATCAGGGGATTGTATGAGAGATTTAATGACAACTTTGCCGGTGCGAGTGTTGAGCAGGAAGAGTGGCGTGATCCGTGTCTTGCGGAACCTGTATTTGCGTCAGTTCAGTTGCAAAGACAAGAATTGAATGCCGACGGCAGCTGGAGCGAGTGGTTTGTCGTGCCTCGAACGAAGATAGACCCTTATAAAAAGATGTTTGAATCTATTGAAGAGGTTGAAGAACTGCCGCCCGGGGGGATGAAAGTACGTTTGCTTCAATTTGATAATGCAGAAGTACAAATGGCTCTACTTCAGCCGGAAGCTTATAAAATTGCATCGCTGAAAGAAGAATGGTTTCCCCCCTCACTGCATAAGCAGTATGTAGAGTATAAGAATGAGATAGAGATGGAAGAGTTGCGCAGAGCCAAAGAGGCGGAAAGGCAGGAACTTGAGGCCGAGCGTGAAAAAGCGAGGGAGAAGCGGGAGGATGCTCGCGGCGAACGGGGGGACAGAACAACATCCGGCTCAAGATTGTCCAGGGACCAGTCCGGCGGAAGGCGTGACAGTATCACCCGCAGTGAGGGCCGTTATGGAGGCACCAGTAGAATGGGGGGCGATACTCGGGTAGGAAGAGGAAGAGATAGCAGCGGTCGCAGGGGCGAGACGGATGTTCTGACAAGAAAAGAAGAGCGAGAGGAACGTGCGCGTGAAAGAGAGCTGCGTCTTGAGGAAGTGAGGCTGACTTCAGCCAGAACAACTATTGATGATCTTTATAAAAAACTTGATGAGGTTTTGATTGCCGACAAAACGGGCTTAAGGAGGCTGCGCGAGCAGTTAGTATTCTGGGCACACGATGATTCTTTGGAACCGGGGAAGACCTACCGATACAGGATTCGCCTGGGCGTTTTTAATCCGGTAGCCGGGACGAATCAATTCCAGGAAGAAGACAAAGACCTTAAGAACCAGATAGTTCTATGGAGCGATTTTTCTGAGATAGAGGGGATAGTAAAGGTTCCCGGTACATTGTACTTTTTCCCGCAGGGTGTAAAGGAAGCAGCCAAGGTTGTTACGGTTCAGGTTTCGAAGTATGCATTAGGTTCCTGGTACAGTAAGAACTTTGCGGTCAAGCCGGGAGAGGTTATCGGTGCCGTTGCGGATGTTGGGCCGGTCGAGAAGATAAGAGGTGGTGGTAGAGGTGGTGGTGCCGCGCCTGTGTCGCTCGATACAATTGATTATGGTACCGGGGCGGTTTTAGTGGATATTGTATCTGTGGATGACTGGTCCGGCGGAAAGAATATGTATGCCAGGCATTATTATAATATGCTTTACAGTTTTGACGGAGTCGGTATTGAGCAGATACCTGTAAGTCAGAGGTTTTGGGAGGAGGACTTACGAAATCAATTAAATGAGATCAGAAAATCTCAGCAGGAGCCGAGAGAACCATGGCGGGCATGGGACATGAAACTGACTAATATGGTATTGGCTCCTGAACTTGAGTATCGTCCTGGTGAACGTAGAGAACCGAGTCCGGATAGGCGGAGAGAACGTCCTCGAGAGAGCCGGCCCAACATTAGGTAGAACGGTGGGTTCGTCAGCAGAAGGGACTTTGTTTTAGTAAGAACAATTCTGAACTCTCATTACTCACGTTTGTGTATAAGCCGGCTTTTCGGCAGCGAAAAAGTGTAGATAAGCTCGTTGTCAATATTGATGATTTTGTAAGTTACTATTGGGTCGGGCGCGGTTGTGTCGAATGTGAGCAGTCCAAATGAGCATTTTTTGTTGTAACCGAACAGGGCGGCGGGCATCAGGCGGTGTGTATGGATGTTTGTGAGTTTTGAACTTTCGAACTCATACAGGTCGTATCCGTTTTTACGTTCAATCTTCCAGACATCGCAGCGGTGACGGTCGGCTGATAAGAGAATGACTCCGTCAATCCTGTTTTCTTCAAGAAATGAAAAAATATCTTCCCGTTCTTTTTTGTAGCCTTCCCATGTGTCGCGACTTCCGGGTTTGGTGCCAAAGGCCCAGGGCACGGAGGATGCAAGTACTTTGAATGTAGCGGTAGAGGTCTTGAGCTTTTCAAGCAGCCATTTTTTCTGTACGGGTCCGAGCATAGAGGGATTCCTGTCCCTTGGACTTGTGCGGTAGAAACGGCAGTCGAGCATAAAGAAATCGACGTCGCCGATAGAGAAATCGAACCAGCAGCCGGGTTGCTTTTCTCCTCCACCCCAGTTCGGGTTGTTCCAGTTATCACGGAAAACGTGCCAGACGGGAATTTTCCAGATTGGTTCATTTATTTGCGGTCCTCCTCTGCCATCGTTGGTAGTAAAGTCGTGGTCGTCCCAGATGGCATAGATGGCCGATGAGGCGGCAAAGTTGCGGAATTCAGGGCGGGACTGCCGGCGATAATAACAATACTGTTGAACAGAAGGTCTTGTCGGATTGTCAATGTAGACGTTGTCACCGAGAAAAAGAAAAGCGAGCGGCTTGTGTGCGGCAATAGTGTCCCACATTCTTTCATTTGAGGGTGTGTATCCTGCTCCCCCGCCAAAGCCTACCTGAAATTTTGTTTTCTTTGCACGAGCAGGGAAAGTTTGAAACGACCACTGTTTCGGCTGCTTCCTGCCGTTTACCAGCAGTTCATAGTAATACTGAGTGCTCGGTTTCAGGCCATCTATATTCACTACGGCTGTGAAATCTCTGTTTTTGTTTGTTTTTGCCATGGAGGACTTTATAGGCGAAGTGTTATTATGTGAGGAGCTGACGAGAGCCTGCACCGGCACTTCGTTTGTTGTGCGGACCCAGAATTTTGCGCTGCTGTCGGTAACGGAGCCGAGCATCGGGCCGTGCAAAAGCTCAACAGTGTGTTTTTTTGCCATTTGCTTAAACTCGGCGCTGTTGGTCAGAGGCATTAGCAAATCTCTTGGGCCGGCGAGGAAACGGCCGAAGGCAAGCCCTGCGTCAACGGCCTGCCTGGCATACGCAACTGCCTCATTAATGTCTTTTTTCTGGGCGTAAGCAACTGTCAGGCCATACATAGATTCGAGGTCACCGGGGTGTTTTTTGAGATAGTTCTCGAGGTTTTTTATGGCCTTATCATATTTGCCATCTACGATTTGAGACATTGCGTCGCGAGTGTGCGTCTTATATTGTTCCACGGCTTGGACAGGGGGCACAGAAAGGAGCTGTGGTAAAGAAATAAACACCAATATTTTGTAAATCATTCTACAATTCATTTTCTCATTTCCTTTAATCCTGGATTCGTCCAAACCAGTAACTGTAGATTAAACTGAATGGGCATAATTTAATTTTATGAAGTTCATATTATGACTTTATATTTGATTATTTGCTTTAGCGACAGTGAATTTTTAGAAGGTTCAATTTTTCGGCCCATAAGGGAGGAATATCAGTGTAGGTGTTTTCGAGGACCTCGATAGTGTGAAGGATACCTCGATTATCTGTTTGAGGCATTTTGGAGAAGCAATCCAGTTCGTAGAATTTTGCCCGCCACCATTTCCAGCTTTGTTGATTCTTTTGCCGGGACTTGATTTTTTGCATGTTGGCGAGCTGTGCCCATAATCTGGCTGCCTTGGCGGATTTGCCCTGTGCTGTTAACAATCTTGCCCTGCAGCGAAGCAAATCAATATCGTTGGTATCGCCCTTTTGGATCCAACTATCAACCAGTTCACAGGCAGCGGATGATTTGCTCTTATCTTTTTCCGTAATGAATGTACTTATTTCAGCCAGGATAAGAGCGGCACGCCGACTGTCTTCTGTTCTGCCATAATCCCAGCAATAACAAGCCAGAGTGTAACAGTCTTTGGTTATTTTGGAGAAATCCTCAAACATTGCCTGGTAGTATTCGATTTTATCAATAAATTCCGACAACAGTTCCATTGCTTCTGTGTACTTATTGATATTGGAGCCGGCAATTTCACACAAACACACAGCAGCTTCGTCTAATTTGCCCAGTTGCCGAAGCGCTTTTGATTTATAGACGTTTAGGTTGGGATCGGCTTCGATTTCTGTTTTGCCGAGTATATCCAGTACCTTTGGGGCGGAAGCAATCTGTTTCGAATCGAAGAGCAGTCGGCAATATATGTTTATTGCTTCTGTTCGGAGTTTGTCGTCTTCCTCACGGCGGCGAAGGTCTGTTATAAAGCCATCCAATTGCTGAAGTATTACGCTTATCTTTTCAGGATTTCCGGATTGGTGCTGTCGTATTGCGGTCGTTATGAGGTTCAGTTTTGCTCTGTTGCGCCAACGTCCGGCAGGTCGGTTTGCTATTTTGTCCAGCAGGATTTTGCTTTTTTCAACTTGGCCGCAGTTACTGAGAACAACGGCATAGAGATACTCAAGTTTTTCGTCGATTTTTTCATCGGCCATTGTGTAATAATTTTCAAAAGCTTCGACAGCGAGCTGGCAATTCGCTATGTCGTTACTATAAGAACTGTATGCAAGCTGTGCAGCTTGACCGGCAATATCATGGGCCTCGATATTGAGTCTGTTACTTTTTCGTCCACCGACGGCGGACTGCAGGGTACTTGCCTTTATCAGCAGATTAACAGCCTCGGCCGGTGACGAGTCGGCCAGGGCTATTGCGGTAATATACAGGATCAAAGGAGTCTGGAATTTTTCCGTACCTGAGAGGCAGGTTAGCAGAATTTTATATTCTTTAGTTTTATTTTTCCAGGCGGCCTGGGAGGCCAATTCGGCTTCAAAAACGCTGATTCGCTGAAAGTATTGTATGGTATGCTGTTGGTCATCGATGCGATGGGATAAATCCGACAGAATAAGTGAGCCAAAAAAATCTTCTATTTGCGGCCGGGTTTGTAAGGTTTTTCTAAGTGATTCAGGTTCGTATTTTCGCTGTATAAGGGCGAGCGACAAGACCAATTCGATGTCATCTTTGCATTTGCTTTTTGCGATGTCTTCGGCCAATGTTTTTAGCTGGTCGGACGCGGCTGGGCCGAATAATTTGATTCTTTCAATTGCTGTTTTGAAAACAGTTGAATGCTTCATATCAGAACGTTCGCACAGAGAATCGAAATCTTCTTGTGCTAATTTTTTATAGTTTGGTTCGGTGGGGGAAAGCAGCGAATAAATTTTAGCTCGCAAAAGCTGTGATTCGGCGGAGATGTAAACTGTATTGAGCGAGTCTAATTGAGTTAGTATTTTTTGTAATGTTACATTTCTTTGCGGCTGCGGGGCTGTGAGCGCAAGATAAAAGTCAATCCCGCACTTATATTCATTAGTTATATACAGCTCGGCGGAGAGTTTTCTCCACAGACCTGTTGCCCCGTATCTTTGGTCCCAGTCATCTCCCTGATAATCTTCGATTTGCTGTTTTATGTTCCTCTGGCTTTCTGTAATTGCCAGCAGTTGGTCACCGGCCATTTTCGCAAGTGTTTCGAGCTCTTCTTTATCACGGCGGGTTAGAAATTTGCCGCTGTATTCGTATGCCATACGAAGCTGAAAACTTTTTTGCATAAAGGTATTGATAGTTTGCCGTCCTTTTTCAGCCAGGCCGTTAATATCCTCGGCAGTTGGTATTGCATTGGCGCAACGAGGCTGCTGGTAACAAAAGACTAAGGCAATATGGAAAATCGTAATGGTTTTAAGGATGAGTCGATTTGAGCTGCCCATCAGGGTTACTCCGTCATCCGAAATGCGATATCAGTGAGTCCGGCGCCGAAAAACAAATTATATATTTTTGCGAGATGGTCCCATCTTATATCGGGCGCACAGACAATTTCTATCGGGTCGGCGGTTAATCTTTTTTGGACAAGAAGGCAATTTTTCATTTCTTCCATCAAAGCAGCCAAATTTTCCTCGATGCTTTCATTTTCTATCCGGACAGTTTGAAGCCGGCCTATTTGAACCTCGCAGCCTGTCGGCGTTGCCGAAATACGTATTATCAGGGGCTCGGGCTTTCCTATGGTCAGGTTTTGGGCCTGTGCGGCTGATAACTGGAACGGCAGGAATTCTTCGGTTGGTCTCCACTTCGCCGCCACAAAAAAGAATATCAGCAGCAGAAATATAATGTCTATCATAGGTGCCATACGCAAGGTGAAGGATGGGCGTCGATTTCTGTTTAATGGGCCTAAGATGTGGCTTTGGTATTTCATGTTTTTAGTTTTCGGCAACGCGGTTCTTTAGTCTTTCGCGTATTCAGCACCACGATGCAAAGCTTTAGTGTTGGCCGGTAATGTTTTGTGATACCGCTTTGCTATCGTATCGGACAAACAAGCCGCCGCTTCGTCTGGGCTTAGGGTGCCTCGCTTTTGCAAATATGCGCCGATAGCTACCATATTAGCTACTTTTTGATTGCCTAATTCGACCGCTATTTCATCGGCGGGGACCGCAATAATCTCGATTGAATCATCTAATTGTGGTTCGATGTCAATTAAGGAGCTGTTCATAATCAGAAGGCCCGCGTGTTTGAGGCGAGGTGCAAACTTGTTCAGAGAAGCTTTGTTCATCACTATCAGCGAGTCAGGTTTGTCTACGAGCGGTGAGGCAATGGGTTCATCGGCGATGATGACCATACAATTAGCTGTACCGCCGCGGACCTCTGCGCCGTAGGAAGGCATATAGGTTACCTCTTTACCGGCCTTCATAGCCGTTTGTGCCAGGAGTTTGCCGGCCAGCATGATTCCCTGGCCTCCGAAGCCGGCTATGATAATCTCTTCATAAGAATCGTGTTTTATACTTTGCATCTCGTACCTCACAGGCACGTTTATACAGACCTGCTGTGCCGTTGTGATTCATCCTTTAATCTTCCGAGGGGAAAGACTTTTGTCATTTCGTTCTCGATCCATTCCATTGCCTTAACCGGTGTCATTCGCCAATATGTGGGGCAGGGCGAGAGAAGCTCAACGAGCGAGAGGCCTTGAGCACCGTTGAGCTGCAGCTCGAATGCGTGTTTTATGGCTTTTTTTGCCTTGCGGATTTGTGCCGGGCTGCTGAGCGCGCATCTTTCAACATAGATTGCGCCCGGCAATAGTGCCAACAATTCCGATACCTGCAGCGGATAGCCTTCGTTCGCGGCATCTCGACCCTGTTGAGTAGTGGCTGTCGTTTGGCCGAGAATGGTCGTCGGTGCCA